>Ga0209536_100000578_pt1 | contig 59144 bp, 26 predicted proteins | sample DeeMarSeWOR28_12_FD_187461 | JGI IMG/M metagenome (GOLD analysis project Ga0209536, IMG submission 187461) | Marine sediment microbial communities from White Oak River estuary, North Carolina - WOR-2-8_12 (SPAdes) (version 2) | ecosystem: Environmental > Aquatic > Marine > Intertidal zone >...
GCTGGCGCACAGAAGATATACGAAGAGGTGTGAAAGGTGCTGGAGTAGATCTTAACGTATTTTCAGCATACGCCACAGTATTTGGTGAGAGCTCAGCGCTATTAGATGAGATAACATCTACTACAAACGCTAATCAAAGAAAAGAATTAGAGTTTCTTAAAGCTCTACAAATAATGGCCGATGAATCTGGTGTTCTAAGAGACAGACAACTACAGTATCTTAATCAGGTAGAATTAGATCAGGTGAAATATTTTGATCAGTCTACTGGTATTCTAAGTGATATGGTAAAGGGTACTGATGTTAGGAGTCTAAAAGATACGGTATTTGATGTTAAAAAATTCCCTAAGCCCTTCTACGTAGATATACCTAAAGTGGGCGGTGAGGCTGGAGAAACTGAACCTTTCTATGTTCCAGGAGCATTAGCAAGAGGTACTTATTCTGAGGAATTGGTAGGTGGCGAACGCGGGGTAGAAAATATAGGCCGTAGAATTCAGCATGTTATTAATATGGCCCAAAAAGCTCAAGAATTATTGGTTAGACCTGCAGCCCTAGATGCTCAGATAAAGAAACTAGAAGAAGAATTATTAAAACTGGAAAAAGGAAGTCCTAGAGCTGCCAAGGTAGAAGCTCAACTGGCTTCTAGAAGAGACGTACAACAGAAGCTCTTAAGTGGTGAAGGTGAAATACCAGATACCGTTAGAAAAAGAGTAACTGAGCTTGTGGGAGATTTACTGAAAGAATCTCAGGGCCTGAAATATAAGGGCACCCCAGAAGCGGGCAAAAGAGTAAGAGAAATATATGATTTAATAAAGAACGCATTATCCACCACAATAGCTCCAGACGAAGCCTTTGCTGTAAAACAATTTGACGAAGGACAGCTACCTTTACCTCCTGGCGCATCTGAAGTAGCCAATGTGGAAAAGTTCTTTGAAAGACAGCTGGGCAGAAAACAAACAGCCGGTCGACCATCACCTGAAATAGAAGCCATGGTAGAGGCCATTGCCAAGGCAGCTGACCTATTAATAGGTAAAGGCCCAGGCGCACAGGATATTTATAACACTATTCTGAAGGGTATAGCTGATCTACAACAAGGCAGGCTTGATGATATAGAAACTTTCAGAGATGTACTAGTTAAAGATATCACCTTTAAGAAACAAGGCGCAGAAACAGCAGGTCCCGAAGAGCTCTTAAATATGTTAAAAACTAAACAGGGCTATATGGAAAGGGAGATGCAGGCCACTGAGGACAAGCTGTATAGACTTGAAAAAGAAATTACTGCTGGCCGCGGACTACAAATAGCAGCCAGATTAAATATAGATGTAGATAGAGAATTACAGTTTAAATATGAGAAGGCCTTAGATAATCTACAAAAAGCTAAGATAGATTATTTCCATTCACTAGCTGAGGCTGCTGTAGGAAAAAAGGGTTCAGTAGGTACAGCATTCTTTTCACGTAGATTCCCTGCAGTAATGAAGAAGGCTACTAATGCTGTAGTAGACAGGACTGAAGAGTTCAAAGCTTTTGGTGCTGCTATATCACAAATACAATCTGAGCTACCTCCAGATATAATGTCAGATTTAGAAAAGGTAGTAACTGATGTATCAAAAATTTCTAAAGAACATACAGAACAACTAGGTGTAACAAAAAGAACTGGCTTACCAATACTGAAGCAACAACAGATAGGAATACCTGAAGTTACAGCTAGAAAACTTCCGGTAGAATTTGAGAAATTAATAGCTGAAGATACTAAGACAGATGAAATTATAAAATATCAAGAAGGTAAAGGTAAACAAATATCTGGAAGTTTGGCAGATCTGTTGGAATATAGAGAAGAACTCAGTCGCCTATTAATTGATAAAAAGGGCGGCGGAGTAGAAGAAATGATTCAGGCTGAGTTAGAAAGAACCAAAACTTTTGTAGAAGCTATACGTTATCCTTTTACCGGAGTATCTTCTATAGTTCCTTTTGAGCCTAAACTGTTGACTGGAACAGAAGGTAAGAAAGCCAGAAATACTTTTTTGGTTCCTGGCTCACCTGGTATAGATCTAGATAAATTAGATAAAGCTATATCTCCTGTAGAGGGTGTAATATCTAAGTTATATCAAAAGAGAGAAGAATTATTTAAACAGGCAGATATAACAGGTCAACCTGTAGATGAAGAAAAGGTAAAAAATCTTACGAGACTCATGGATGAATTAGCCCGAGCAGTGGCCAATGTTATACCTAAGTATGAATTACATACAACTAAACTAGACTTCGACGGTGATGAAATAGCTGTACATACTGCTACTACAGCCAAAGCCAGAAAGGAGATAGAACAACATTATAAGACTGTTACATCATTAGAATCACCTAAAAATTTACAATCAGTATATAGAAACATATTTACTTCTGAGGCTTTGAAAGGTCAACAGCCTTCGGGCCAAGCAATACTGGCCGAAATGGCAGAAAATTTCTACAAAAAATTTCCTAAAGAAAAAGGATTTGATTTCTTAGTTAGACCATTTTTAACTGGTCAAGCAGCAGCCGGAGAAAAAACTCCTACTCTGGAGTATGCAAAACCAGGTGAGAAGCTTAGTATATTAGGTTTAGCAGATGAAGGAATAGCAGAAACTCTAAAGGATGTTGTTAGAGAATCTATAGAAGGAGTTACTGGTGAAATAATTAACAAAGACGCTGTTATAGAAGCTATAGACGCTGTTAAATCTCCTTTTGATAATATACAAGAAGAATTAGATGCTGTAAAAAAAGAGGGCGGGATAAAGGAAAGAATAACTTTCGCTGACAGTCTTTTGAAGGCTATAGAAGATCTAGATAAGGAACTTAGTACAAGTTTTGTAAGTGAAATAGAAAATGCAATAACCAGTAAAGTATTTGAATCTAAGTATAAAGATGCTGTAGAAGCTCAATTATTTAAAATACACACTGGTATTGAGACAGAGGCTTTATATAGACTAAATCGTTTGGTAGATGAGAATCTGGGCTTCGGAGCTGGATTTGCCAGAACCGGTAAAGCGCCGCAATTCAAAGGTGGGTTTGCCCAACGTAATCCTAATCTACAGATATTAACTGGTAAGGGCGGAACTTCCCAGGATATAGCAGAAGATTTTTATGCCAAATTTAATGAGGTATTTAGATATGCCCTGCAGAAAGGTATTGATGTAAAGCATGCTGGCGGCAGAACTATATCTGGAGAGATAGCTAATAAACTTTCACAAGATCTAAAAGGCGCAAGAGAATTATATGAAGACATAGCTGGAGAATTAGAAGATTTCGAAAAAGCTATAGAAAAAACTTCTAGACAGAGAATAGGGGAATTAAGTACAGGCACAATAAGGGAGGAACTAGGAAAACTATATGAGGCCAGAGGCCAGGAGTACAGCCCTCTAGAATTATCCAACGCTGATAGAGATACTTTAATAAATGAGGCAGTGGAGGCTACCGGTCTAAAAGCTTTCTTCGAAGAGATGGCTCTTCAGGTTAAAGAAGGAGCTCTAGAAGGTATTAAAGATAAAATAAAAACTTTATCCCCAGAGAAACGAAGTGCTATAGGTGACCCAGAAGCATATGCCAGAGGATTGATAGCTGATGAGTTATCTAAGGGTAAAATTAATGTTAGAGAGCATATAACATTACCAAGATCGCCACTTTATCCATTCAGACAGGAAAGTGGTCTAGGGAGACAAGAAGCTAGATTTAAAGAAAGGTATGGTGAGGTAACTGTACCTGAGAGTATACAGTTTTTAAGAAAGAAGCCTGAAGAAGCTAAAGATATATTAGATAAATATAAAGAAGCCAAAGCTACAGCCAGAAATATTCAAGACGCTATAGAACAATCGGCGGAAGGATTAGGAGCTGGATCTTACTCTACATTATTAAAGACCGCTTTAGAAAATATACAAAAAGATCAGTTAAAAATAGAGGACGAGTTTAAGAAATTACAATCTGAGGAATATAAGTTCCAAGATACACAGGCTTCTGACTATCTTGATAAATTAGCTACTAGAGTAGAGGAAGAAAACTTTCCAACTATTGTGGCTGATATAATTACAAAGTCTAAAGAAGAACAAAATAAAAGATTAGAAGAGTTGGCAGATCTTGTTGGTATACCAACTCTTACTAGAGAAGAGAAACAAGATGTATCAGCCCAACTACTGGGTAAATTTAGAAAATCTGCAGAAAAAGCTTTGGCGGCAGAGGGAGAAGGACTTAGCACTGAGGAATTAACTGATGCTGCCAATAGATACGCAGAGGAATTAGCTGACAAAGCAGAAGTTCTATATGAAATGGATAGAATTCTAGATGTGTTGGCTACTAGAGCTAAGGAAGGAGTAACTACTTTATCACTATTTCCAACTCCAGGAACTGGAGCTAGAACTAGAACTAAGGCTGCTAAAAGTTATGATTTTGCCGAGCAGATGAGAAGAATAGCCCAGGAAGGCCAAGCTGCTAGGGAAATAGATAAACAACTATACGGTCCTGGCGCTGGCGGTACCATAGGCGGAGGTGCTGGCGGTTTATATGGAGGTGCTGGTGGAATAGTACCAGTACACATACACAGTGTATCTAATGAAGCTGCCGCGGCTCTAGGAGGCGCTGGTACTAGAGGAGCATATGGAATTCATCCTTTTAGAGAGGCGCTAAATCCAGAATTTGGTCCACAAAACGAGGCTCTAAAGAGAGTAAAAGAACTAAGAGATACTACGGATCAGCATGGTGAGCAAGCCATGATGAATCTACAAGAGCGACTTAAAAAGGAATTTAAGTCTGTAGCTTCTGGATTTGATAGACACGCTCCATTCTTTGAAACCGAAGAGTTCAAAAAATTACAAGAGAAATTCTATCCAGATATAGATCCAACTGATTACGAGCAACTAAAAAAGAAATTCTTCACTAATTTACTTGATGTTTATACAGGAAGTAAATTTGTTGGTGGAGGCTTTAAGGTAGAGGATATAATCAGTGGTGATGAAGGCAAGAGATTTATGTCTCAGATAGAGGCAATGCTTAATCAAATATTAGATCTGGAAGGCGAAATAGATTCCGCTACCCAGGCAGCGTTCGATATTGGTACTGCTCTGCATACCAAGATGCAGAAGAAAATAGAGAAAGATTATGAAGCTGCTGGTAAGAAAGGCCAAGTAGAGGTAGAAAAATTTGTATCATTAGATCCTAGTCAGTTTGTAAAGGGTACCAAAGGCGCAGTAACAGGTTTTATAGATGTAATTTATAAGGACACAGAAGGCGCCATAGAAAAGGTATCTGATATTAAAACCACTGGTGAAACTTTCGCAAAGTTTGAAACCCTAAAAAGACTTATACCAGAGGAAGGTATAGAACTAGAAGATCTCCTTAACCAAAAGATACCTGGTCACATCAGAAAGAAGTTGGAAGACTACAGATCACAGCTTAATGTGTATCTAGCCGGTTTAATTCAACAAGAAGAAAAAGAAAAGCTATTACCTCCAGAGGAAAGAACTACTAAACTATCCGAAAAACTACAAGCTGAAATAGCTTTTATTCCTTCTGAAGATCCAGAACTAAAAACTGCTCCTAGAAAGGTAAGATTCTCTTTTAGTAAGGAGAGGTTGAAGAAAGACCTAGACGCCTTAAATATAGCTAGGGGTATAGTAGTTAACTATATACAAGATCTAGATAAGAGCGTAGCAGACGCTCCCAAAGAATATAGAGATCTTATAACCAAGTACCGTACAAAAGCAAAAGATAGACCTGGAGTCAAGGTAGCCAGAACTTTACAGTCCCACCTATTTGAAGAAGAGCTTGATAAGATAATAGGCAGCGAAGATGTGTCAGATACCTTCATAGACGAATACGTAAAATTATCTAAGAGTGTGTTTGATTTTATGCAAGGCAAAGCCAATGTGTATAAAGAGGTGTCTGGAACTGCCGAAGAGAATTTTAAACAAGCCGCAGAGATGGCCAAAGAAGTTGGCCAGTCAATGAAGGAAGACCCTGAGATTCCTAAATTCTCACCACGCGAAGCTCAGGAAGCACTAAACAAGGCTAACCTAGGTGAAGAATTTAGCGAAGCTTATAAAGAACCATTACAAGAACAGTTCAGAGCTATACAACAATTACAAGAAGCTTCACTATCTAACCTAAGACAACAGACTGGATTTGAAGAAAAACAAACATTCGCAGCTGCTCATAAAGATATACAAGAAGCCTTAAAGCCTGGTAAAGAAGTTATAGCTGGCCAAGAATTTGCTGCCCTAATACAAGAACTAACAGAAAAAGGATTTATAAATTTTAAAGAATCTATAGATGCCTGGAAACTATGGCGCATAAGAATGTCAGACTTCTTGATAAATCAGGCTAGAGAAGCTGAAAAGGCTTTTGAAGTAGCTGCCCAAACCGGAATAGCTACTAGAGAATACACCACGTTTGAAGCTGCTGTAGATAGATTAGTGGGTGAAAAGGGATTTATTACTAGAGGTATAGGTAAAAGATCTGATATATACACAGCTGATCGTAGATTTTTAGCTCCAGATGCAGCTCGCCGAGCCGGAGTTTATCTTAGCCCAAGAGAAATATTTGAAAAAACAAAACAGCCTTTTGGTGAGGATGAGTTTACTAGAGGTATATACAAAGACTTCTTAGATAGGTTAGAAGGCGGCACGCTTGGAGCTCCTGCTGACGAAATAAAAAGAATTGCCGAGCAATTAGCAGATGTAGATAAAGAAGCCGAGGCAGTTCTAAAAGATGCTGAGCTTTTTGAAAGAGTAGGCAAAGACGCTACTGAAGCTTGGGATTTCGAAAAGATGGCAGCCAGAGCTAGAGTTCTGAGAGAGGCGCTGGCTCAGTTTTCACGCTTTAATCTATCAGATGAGTTTCAAACAGATGTAGAAAAGAAATTTCAAGTTAGGTCATTATTACAATATCTGAAACAAATAGAACAAGTTTATGGTAAAATAGATCTAGGCAGATTACAGAAAGGACCGTTTGGAGAACTGGAAACTGGAGCCATAAAAGTTCCTACATTTTTACCGCCCGAACAACAGCGCGCATTACAACGTAGAAATGTTCAAAAATTCAGAGAATTTGCTGCCCGGCCAGCAGAAGAAGGTGGTCCTCAGATCGGCGAAAGGTTTAGTTATTTCGAAAAGATAGCTGATCAGGCTGGAAATACAATAAAAAGTGTTCGCCACGATTTTAGAAAATATGGCGAGGTAGTAGACGAAGCTGGAAACAAGATAGGTAGATTCACTGAGACACAACGAGATCTAATAAGTGCTATGCAGGCATCTGGCGGAACATTCCGTTCTGCGCTGCGCCGTGTTGTTATGTGGGGTGGAGCTGCTACCTTAGTATATGGTGGAATACAAAAGTTAAAACAAGCTTTAGGTGATCTGGCTGACATTGAAGTAAGTATAGCCCAACTTAGAATGGTTATGAATCCTTTAAGGACCGACTTTGATCAACTAACCAAATCTGCGGTCATGTTTGCTAAAGACTATGGTGTGTCGGTAAATGAAGTTCTAAAAGGTATGAAAATATTTGCCCAACAGGGTTTGAATCAAGCTGAAGTTATTGATAGAACACAAGCTTCTACATTAGCTGCCAATGTTACAACCCTGTCCGCGGCAGAAGCCACTGAGGCTTTGACAGCGGCTATGAAATCTTACGGCGGTCAGCTGGGCAGTGCTCAGATGGCTTTGGATGCTTGGAGTGAAACTGAGGCCAAACACGCTATCACTGCGGGCGATATGGCTAACGCTATTAAAAAGTCGGCCGCGGCGGCTAGAAATGCTGGATTTACTTTTGAGGAACTTAATGGCATTGTGGCTGGTATTGGCGCGGTTACTCGTCAGACTGGTAAAGAAGTTGGCACGGCTATTAGATTCATAGCAAGAAGGTTGTTTTCTGAAAAAGGCCCTAAAGAGCTTGGTAAGCTTGGTATACCAACTCAGCTGGATACCGGTGAAAATAGACGTGGTTTTGAAATACTTAAAGATTTAGCCGGAGTATGGGACGATCTAACTAATGCTCAAAAACTTAATGTAGCACAGTCATTAGGTGGTACTAGGCAATATAATGCTCTATTAGTTGCAATGGATAACTGGGATGAGGTTCTCCAAGCTATAGAACACAGCACTAATTCCAAGGGATCGGCTGAACGTCGTAATTTGGAATTAATGAAAACTTATGCTAAGCAAATGGAGCAGCTTAGAGCTACGGCTACCGAGCTTAGTATAGAGTTCGGTAAGTTTGCTTTCCCTGTATTTAAGGGCGGAATAACAGCGATTAAAACTCTGTTGGAGTTAATAAATAATATTCCAGGCCCTGTTAAGGCAGCTGGAGTAGCTTTTACATTGTTGTTTGGTTATGCTGCTAAGGGTGTAGGTATATTTGATAGCCTATCACAAACTATCAGCCGAGGAATAAGTGTATTTAGTAATTTATTCGATGCGTTTAAAACTCAAGGCAAGATAGGATTATTTGAAATATTTGGTAAACAACTAGGAGGGTTTGATACTAGAGGCCTTAAATCTATAGCAAAAGGAGTGGACGAAGCGTTTAAACCAGAAGGTACTACATTTTTTGATCGTTTAGGTGAGTTTAGATCTGGTTTGGGCAAGATGGGCTTTGTGATAAAGAGTATAGGGGATTCCTATAATTCTCTACTCGCCGGCGTTTCTGGTGGAATACAAAGCTTAGGATCTTCTGGCAATAAAGCTCTAGAGTCTATCAATAATAAACTTCTAGTTTTAGGAACAGTAGGCCAGGGCCTGTCAAAATTAACTCCCGTTCCATTTGATGATATAGCAGCTGGTATAATTCAGGCAGCAGGCGCCAGTAGTAAAGTAGTAGAGAAAGTTCTTTTTGAAAATCTAGAAAGAATAGGCGGAGCTGGCGCAAAATTATTTGGCCAGACCTTTGCTAAAGAAAACACCGGTTTATTTAAATCTATAGCCCCGCTGGCAGCAACTATAACAGGTCTAGTAGTGGCAGCTAAACCTCTTTACAGAGGATGGGTTAGAGCAGCTAAAGGTGCAGAAGACTACGCAAAGGCAATGTACGCTGTAAAAGATCAGCAAGAAGTTAATATAAAACAGGTAAGATCGGCTATAAGTGCATATGATGCGTTAAGTGATAGACTAAAACGCTTAGGTGAAGATGCTACAAAATATGCTGAAGAGCCGGGATTACTAGAAGAAAGAGTAGACGCTAAGAAATATACAAGTCCAATTCTAGAATTGGCTAGGGTACAGGACGAAGCTAAAAAAGTAGGATATGATTTTCTAAAGAGTAATTTAGCTGCGGTAGCTGGCCTGGATAAATTTGGCAATGTTATATTAAATAATACGGAAAATCTAAGAAACTATCTAGAATCATTAGAAAAAACTAGAATAGAACAAGCCGCATTAACGGATGTAGATATAGCTGGTAAATTTGTAGAAGACCTTACTACTGAGGGGAGTACGTTTTTTAGAGAGTTGGGGGATTTTCTATCAGAAGTACCACTTTTAGGTGATATAGATATAGGAAGAACTCCTCTGAGAGCTTTAAATGAAATAACTAAGAAAATAAATGATATTAGAAATATAAAAGGCGAAGCTCCATTAGTTACAGTTTTAGATGATCAACTAAACAAACTAACGGAAACCTTGGATAAGGCAACTTCTAAATTTGATACTACGTTTGCGGGCTTTGAAAATAAATTAAAATCTATATATACTAAAGGTCTGCCAGAAGAAACCATTACAGAAATATTCTTAGATGAAAGATTGGTTCCTGGATATAAACTAATAGTAGAATATAAAGGTTTAAATAATTTATTAAATAGAAATATATCTCCTACAGATGTAGCAGGAACAGAAATACTTAAAAGAATATTTCCACAGGCTGCAGGATTTTTAGATATAGATGCCACACTAATAACTGAAAAGGCTAGAGAAGCTGGAATAAATATAAGAACCGGTATGAAAGAGATAACTTCAGGAAGTATAGCTACTTTTGCTCCTGAAATAGCCAAACAGTTTAATATAGCTGGTAATTACGCTATAGTTGAAATGAATAAAGCTGGACAAAAAGTATTAACTTTCTTCAACGAATATTCACAAAAAGTAGAAAGAGTTAGTTTAAATGAATCACAAATAGGTAGGTTTGTGGATGGAATAATACCTATAAATGAAGTAATAACTGAAGTAGAAAATAGGTTAGATATATTAAATACAGCTGTAACAGGAGCTGCTGCAGGTATAGCTGGTATAGATGAGAAAACTTTCAAAAGAGATTTTGATTTGGGCGCTAGATTTTTCAGCGAAATACCTACCACAACATTATTACAAACTTCCAGAGGATACGCTCCTGGTTTTGGATATACTACAAAATCTCCTTTTGAAAATATAAATCTTTTCGGTGAGACAGGAACATTTTCAGATGTAGTAGAAAAATATTTCTTAGATCCCCTAGAACAATTTAACGTGGCTAGAGCCAAGTTTTCTAAAGCTCAGTTGCCTGGATTAGGTCCTGAAGATGTAACTATAGCTAAGACTGAGTACGATGAATTAAGGGCTATACAAAGAGAGCTTTCTAATACCCAAGTAGCTGTACAATATATAGCGGTGTTTGAAGAGCTTAATAAGACTTTGGAAGCTGGCGCCAGAACATTACAGGAAAATATAGAATTAGAAAAAATTAGACAAGAAAATTTCAAAATAACTTCAGGCCTGCTAAAAGGTGTTGGAGAGGGTTTAGATACTATAAATTTAGGCAGCCCAAGAAGATTGGCAGATCTATCTAGCCAACAAAGATCTCTATTAGAAGTACCTGGTTACGAACAACTGGCTAGAAATATAAAATTATTACAGACTACTTTAGAAGGTTACAGAGAGAACCTTATAAATATAGGAAGAGCCAGAACTCAAGTAGGACAACTAAGTCAATTATACAGAGAGTTGGATGTTACTATGGAGCCGGGCGAGTTGGATAAACTGGCAGTAAGTATAGCTGAAACTGGAAGTAGAGACACAGGCATACTAAACAACACTATGGGTAAGGTCAAAGAATCCATAGATAAGGGAATTGATGTTCAGCATGCTGATATGACAAAACTACTGGCTAATTCTGGAGATCAAGAGGCAGAGTTAGAATTACAAAATAAGGTTTATGATAAGATATATAAAGATGCCATAAAGTCAGGTAAAACAGAGGATGTAGTAAAAGCCATAGGTAAATTAGGAGAATACAGAGTAGTTGCAGAAAGACAAGGTAATAAAGAACTAGTAGAAACTATAAATAAATCCATTACTGATCTATCTACAAGAGCCATAAAGGGCGTGGGAGTAGAAAATGTTGTTGGGTTTAGAAAATCATGGTTGCCAGTATTAGATCAGAATAAACTCACTAACCGTAAATTAGATTCACTACTGAAACAGAATGCTCCTTTTAGTATATTTAAGTCAATACTTGCTGGAACTCCACAAAGAAGAGATCCATATGTAGGTATAAAAGAGGTAGTAGCTAGGGCCCTACCAAAATTAGGGGCCGAACTAACCAAAGCAGATTTAGTAGATCCTCTACAGTTAGCCACCGCATTAAATAAACTATCTATAGCTAGAAGAGAAGCAGTAGAAAGAGGTGATACTAAAGACATAGGCGTACTAAACGATGCTATGAATAAATTGTCTGACAGACTATTAAAATCTGTGGACTCTATAAATGATTTAAGCAAAGTAATAAATATAGCTAGAGCTGATGAAATATCTGTGGGTGAAGTATACCAAAGAGCTATCTCAGGCATGGGAGTTAATATGCAGGAGTTCTTAGATAGACTGGGTAAAACTAAAGTAGACATATCTCTGCCAACCTTTGATATTGAAGGGGAATCTGCTCTAGATGATATAAATGATTATATTATTAGTACTAGAAGTACCAAAGAATTTAAGTCCCTACAAAAAAGTATAGCTCAAGGAAATAAGTTAGCTTCCGAAGGCTTATTAAATTCTAAAGATGTTGCTAAGGGAGCTGCAGCTTTTGTAGTTTTTGAACAGTTTAATAAGAAAGCTTCTAACAGAACTATAAAGAAATTAGAGGAACAAGTAAAAGAATTTAAAGGTAGAAGAGAAGAAGCTTTAGGTAAGGGCGAAGATATAAGAGGGATAGATTCTTCAATAGATGCTTTAAATAAGAAAATAGTGGAAGAATCTAAAAAAGTAAAACTACACGAAATGGCCACTACTTTTGCAGCGGTAACTGGTGGATCTGCAGCACTGGCCAGAGCTTTACACAAAGATGAGAAGCTGTTCACAATATTAGGTGGAGCAGGTGTGTCATTATACTTGTCTATGGAAGCCGTAAGTAAATTAATGGGGGAAGAACTTCCTAAGGACTTCCAAAATATTAGAGGTGCTATAGCAGATGCTGCAAAAGAATTTGCTACCACCGGAGAAGTGTCCAAATCTACTCAGGCTAAAGTAGCTAAAGAAGGCATAAAATTAACTAGAGATTTTAATAAAGAGTATAAAAGTCTTACAGGAGAATCAGTAAAAGAATTTAAAGAGAATATACTGGAGAGATATAAAACATCCAGGGCCCAAGGCCAAGTGCTAGGTACTGCAGATTATCAAAAAGAAGCCATCAAAGCAATTAGAGTTGCACAAGCTGAGGCCGATCCCGGTAAATTAGCAGCACTAGCTACGTCTGTGTTAGCTGCAGCCACCACCGGATACCTATTAGAAAAATTTAAAGCTGGCGCTGACTTAGCAGATTCTAGAAAAGCTGTTGAAGCTCAGTCAGAATTATTTGAAGAGCTTGTCAAAGCTGTTCCACAACAAACCAGGGAAGTGCTTGTAGCTTTAGAGACAGAATATACAAAATCATCTAAAGAAGGAAATAAAGAAAGAATAGATGATTTGAAAAAGTATGCACTAGATGTAGCTGCCATAGAGCAAGATATAAATAACAAACTCCTTATAATGTTTGACGGGCAGAAAGAAGCTATAGGAGTGGTTGAGGAAGCACTTAAAGGCCTACAAGATGCAGCTGCAAATATAGACTTAGTACAGAATTTAAAGTTGAGTCTTGAGAGTCTTACTGATGAAATAGCGGCGTCATTAGACACTACCAATATAAGATCTAGATTTACAGGCGCTGCTATATTGAATCCTGCCCTGAGAGGTTTCCCTGGAGACGTGGAGTTGCCTCTAGCTACCAGAGAGATGTCTACGCAACAAAGAGCATTTGCAGAGTTGGCAGGGGCTGCTACGTCATCTCATGATAAATATATAAGTAAATTTAAAGAATCTTTACGAGCCTACCAAACAGGGTTTGAAATAAATGATAAATTAGTGACTAAACTAATAGATCTTAAAAATCAAAGAGATCAATTAGCCAAAACAGATGAACATTACGAAAACACTTTAAAAACTTTAGACGATACCATAAAAGCCACAGAGAAGTCCATATTGGATCTGAACGAAGCACAATCAGAATATGGTAAAGTATTGAGATTATTTATTAGATTTAATGAAGTTTTTTATAATTTTGGAAATGCTTTAGAAGATCTAAGAACTGATCAGGCCATAGAGTCCTTAAAATCATTCCAGGATTATATGGATAATTTTGATAAATTACTAGGCGGAAGTCATCCAGACGCTCTAAGAATTGTTAGTGTTATGGAGCAGCTAGCTGCCACTAGAGCTGGTGTGCCGTTAGGACCAAGAGCCACTCAGTATGAGGTTAGAAGAGCCCAACTACAACAACAATTATTGTCGGCTGGTACTGGCGAAGAGATCAACAGGGCTCGCACCGAACTGGAATTATTACCTGAGCAAAGACGAAGAGATTTATTTGCTAGGGAACAGCAACGTAATGATGCTATGTTGAGGCAACAGGCACAGGTATTTGAAAGTCTTGCCAGAGACATAGAAAGATTAGCTCAAACTGGTGAATACACTGAAGAAGATCAAACTTATCTTAGAAACATAAGGGATTATATATTAGAGCAGAACAGATTGGCTACTGATGTAATACAAACTGAAAGAGGGCCAAGATATAGAGGATATGGTGCGGGCACATTAGCAGAACTAAACAAATTTAAAGAAGAATTTGGCAAAATTATAAGAGAACGCCTACCTACTGAGGAAATGTTAGGTTTGCGTGAAAATGTTACAGATCCTCTTAGAACAGAATTAGAAAGACAGACTGCTTTGTTAGCGCTGATAGCTGAAGAAAGAGGTCTGGGCGATATAGATGAGGTATTTAGAAAGGCTGAGGAAGCCAGAGCTGCGGAGCAGAAAAAAAGATTAGATCAAGCCGGAGAAGCTTCTGCTACAAAACAACTACCTGGCCAGGCGGCCAAAGAAACAAAACCGGTTCCTGATCATGAAATGAGAAAAAGACCTGAGTATTATGGTCCAATTGAACCAAAAATAAATAAGGAGCTTGCTGATAAATTATTTGGCCCTAAATCTCCTTTCGAGCCTAAGATAAATACTGAGTTGGCGGCTAAATTATATGGTCCTAAACCCCCTGGATTCAGCGACCAAACAATTAAAGAATTTACTGTAGCTCTTAAAGACTTCACCCAGGTATATAGCATGGGACAAATTCCAGCCAACGTAGGAACTGTAGCTAGATCCAGAGGTGGTAGAGTGTTCGGCGAGGGCGGGCCTAAGGAAGATAAAGTTCCTGCCATGCTTAGCCCAGGTGAATATGTAATCAAAGCCGCGTCAGCATCTAGACTAGGAATACAAGCTCTAGAATATATGAATAAGGAAGGGAGGCTACCTATAGGTTTAGCCAATGGTGGTTTTCCAACAAGTTTGGTAGCTGCTCATAAACAAGATGAATATGAAACATACGTAGGACCTGGCGGTGAAAGAATATTAGCCCCCAAAGGTTCTCAATTTGGAGCACCTACTAGTGCTATAACTGGCAAAAAATTTATGACTAGAGAAGAGTATCTGTCACATTTTCCAAGTGAAAAACATTTGTCAGCTATAGCCAGCGGGGCTGTAGACTTTACACCTATAGTGGGAGATATAAAAAGCGCACAAGAAGCTATCACTGGAGTAGACCTAATAACTGGCGAGGAATTAGGTCCACTTGGTAGAGGTTTATCTGCGTTAGCGATATTACCATTTTTACCAGGCTCTATAAAACACTTAGGCAAAGCCCCTAAAGCTTTAAATACTGCTATAGATTTAGGCGATGCTCTGGCATCTTCTAGAAAGGCTATAGAAGTAGCTGATAAAGCTGCCACCAAAAAAATATTTACTAAAGCATTTAAAGAAGCTAGAATGGCACATCCTATAGCAGGTAGATTTACAGATCCAATTCTAGATCCTTCACTCAAAAGTGGAAAAAAATTAACCAGAGTTAAAAAAGATCTAGCGGCTGGAGAGCTAGCTAAAATAAAAGTAAGCAAATCACTTATACAAACACATCCTGACGATTTAGCAGCCATGGCAGGTGATTTGGCCGGTGGCTTCAAACATGAAATTGGCGGCCATGTTACTCAGGATGCAGTTGAAATGCTGCTTAAAAATCCAGAAAAAATAGCTGAATTAGGACCTGAAGCGGCTAGAAGATTTACACCAAAGCGTCTACAAGAAATGCAAGATTTTATGGATAGCTTCGCTGCTATACCTCCAATATCAGACTACGCTAGAACATTTGCTAAAGATGCAAAGAAATATGGCCCAGAGAATTTTGCCGAATTTGTCAATTTGGTTCAAAAAGGAGAAATTAAATCCCCACTAGTTAAAGAGTATAAAAGATTATTTACTGGTTTTGCCGAAGGTGGCCAGGCAGATAAAGGCTGGTTCACCAAAGTCAAAGAGTTCTTTTTTGGTACTGGCCCAAGTATAGGCGAAGGCCAGTTCGGCACTTCTGGTTATTTGAAACCAGGCGTAGCCGCGGAATACGAACTTAACAAAGCCACCATGACGGAGGAAGAGTTCAAAGCCTACCAGGAAAGTTTGAAAAAGAAAACTGAAGGCATGGGTATGGGCGGTATGATGAAACGCAAGAAATTAGCTAATGGTGGTATGGCTAATATAGCTTATTATCAAAATCTATCTAAAGAATTAGCCGCGCAACATAAAGAAAAACCCGAATCAAAAATAATGATTGATGGCAAAATGATTCCTCTAAGTGAGGCGATCAAAAAATATGGTTCTATAACACAAGGAAAAGCTAGTGATTTCTATGATAGTCAAAGAATAATAAATGAAGGCCCCGCAGATAAAGCTATGAATTTTGCTTACGATGCCACTAAATTAGGCCTTACACTGATGGGTGTGCGCGGTATATTAGGAAGAACCGCCAAAGCAGCTATGGCAAATGAAACTGCTAGAAAGGTAGTCACATCGGCCGGGAAGAAATTACTACCTAAAATGACTCCTGAAGTAGTTAAGTTTTTTCTCAAGCACCCAAAAGCAGCAGAATATTTGTATCAAATAGCACCACATTATAAAAAAGTAATAGAGGGGTATGAAACTGGAGCTGGGTTTGCGAAACATTATGGTTTAGAACATTTTACTCATGGTAAGTTTGGAGCCACTGCTACTTTGTCAGCAGTACAAACCAGGCAAGGATTTGATGAAGGTGGTTTGGTGGAATGGCTGCGAGTAGCTAAGAATTTTTGGTTTGGTTCTGGTAATAGACTTGGAGAAGGTCAGTTTGGTACCTCTGGTTATTTGAAGCCCGGAGTGGCCGCGAAATATGAAATGGCTAAAGCCACAATGTCTGATGAAGAATTTGCAGCGTATCAAGAAAGACTCAGAAAAAAAGTACAGGGACAATGTGGCGGCGGTAGAATACGTAAATATGCTCCTGGAGGACCAGTAGAACCAAAACCAATAAGATCTTTTGTGGGCGATGACGCGGGAGTATATGAAGTTACAGAAGAGGAGTTTCAAAGATCTCTAGCCAATCTAGCAGGACCTTTGATTCCTGCCGGCAGAGCCCCTATAACTGAAGATGCTCGAGGTAAATTAAGTGGATTTCTAACTGATAAGGAAAGAAAAGCCGGAGCACTTACTGCTGCTCAAAAAGAAGCTTATGCAGCTGCTAGAAAAGCAGCTAGAACTGGATACGCTCAAGGTTCTCCATATGGAACTGTTTATGTACCTAAGAAAGAATACGAAGCGGAAATAGCAGCCAAAAAAGCAGCTGGAATAGGAACTATAGATATTAATAAGGTACGCGGTATAACATCAGCAGCCGACCAGCCAGCAACTGGACAGAGAGAAGTTTATTATGGCCAAAGAGGGCTTAAAAAAGTAGGTGCTCCTTTTTATGGTTCGACTATGGGAACCCCAGATGAGCCTATGGGCACTCCTACTTTTGGCGTAAAGACAGCCGTAGAAACTAATATCAGATATATAAAAGAATTTCTAGAAGCACATGCTGGCAGAATGTCGCAACCTGGCCAACCAGTGCCTAGAATGGAAACTCTACCGCCAGACATTAGACATCTATTAGAATCAATGACCAGCAGTGAATCTATAGCTGCTGCTTTAAATGATCCAAAAAATCGTCTGGCATTCAAATCTCTATCCGATAGAGCTAAACTTATGTCTCCTCCAACAGTGGAGGTTAAAAGACCGGGCTCAGAAATAGCTAGAGAAAAGTATGAAGCAGCTATAAGAAATATACTTACTGCAGATCCTAACGCTATAAGACGTAGTATAGGTAATAAAAGAGCAGATCTGTTAACTCAATATCAAGATTTACAATATGTATTAAAACACGATCCTGCTTTTAATAGAAATTATAAACCTGGAAAATTTACAAGTGGCTTTATGGCCAAAACTCCTATGGAAAAATTGGCTATAATGCAAGCCATGCTTACTGATCCAGACTGGTCCACTTCGGATCTAAATATGGTGGGGGCTGCTCTAAGAGATAATTCTTTCTTATCTAAAAGAGATGAACTTAGAGTTGCTGCTCAGAAAGCTAAATACAATTTAAATATAGATCCTAGATTAGCTAGATTAAATAGTCCTAGATTATTTGAAGAGTATGAAGCTCTATTAGGCAGAGCCATAGATCCACCTGAGAAAGCCAGATTAGCGGAACTTAAAAAAATATTAGAAAATCCTCTGACTGTTACTGAAGCTCAATCTATTCCTAAGTATCATGGGGGCGGAGTAGTAAGTAAAACTGGTCCTATATATGCTCAAGGTGGAGAGGTAATATTACCAAAAGGATTTCAGTTGGGAGGAGAAGTAGACGAAGCATTAAAGTCTGCTACATTAAATAAAGAAGTATCAATCAAAATTACCGGTGGTGATGAAATAGCTGCCATGATCAAAGAAGCTGTAGAATCTTCAGCTATAAAGGTTGATACAGAAGGTGCAGAGGTTAAAGTAAACACAGAAGGAGCGGAAGTCAGCGTTAATACTGAGGGAGCTTTTGTACAGATAGATCCAGAAGCTAGAGTATCAGTGGATACAGAGGGAGTATCTATACGAGTAGATGCTGAGGGTGCCGCAGGGTCTATATCCGAAGCTGTTAACACTGCGTTGTCAGCTGTGAGTTTGGATACTGGTAGAGGAGCAGTAGGTGCTGAAGAAATAGATAAATTATCAGAAATGATATCTGATGTTCAAGATAAAGTTTTGACCATTAGAGGTGAAGTTGACGAATCCAAAAATAGTTTAGAAGAATTTAAATCTCAAGCAGTTACTACTTCTAATGTAAATTTTGTGATTCAAAGCCAAGTAGATAACGCTATGAATAGAGTATACGCTGACACAGAACTTAACACACAGAAGATGCATCAATTAGAATCCAGATTGAATACAGTAGATAGTAGAGTAGATTATAGATTAAGGGAAGTAGAGAGAGGCTCTAAGAGAGCTGAAGATTTTGCTACTAGAATTTAAGGAGTAATACATGGCAGACCTAGGTAATCCAGATAGTTTTACTATAAAGAATGCTAAAATAGGCGGGCAAGTGCCAATAGATGTGGGATGGGATAATTTTGCCCAGCCATTGATAAATCTTAATACTTATATAAGTTGCACAAGTCTTGAACCTGTAGCGCAACAAGTGGTAAAAGCTTACGGTTTGCCATTTGATTCTTCTGGATTTACAGGCGGAACTTTAAAAGATATGGATATAAAGCGTATGGATGCTATGACAGCTATACGCTATTCGTTGATGGAAGAATCTTTTGTAGGATCTACGGACAGACTCATAGAGGCTATAGTCACAGCAGAAGGTAATATAAAATTTGTTGAGGTGGGCGGAGGCGGAGCAGCTAGCTTAGATGATATATATTACTCTGTGCAGAATGGTCATTATGTAGATAGTCCAAAAGGAGTTATGGTAAACGGAGGTAAACCAGCACCAGAAATAAGGCCGTTGGAATGGAGTCCTATATGGGTTGCTGAAGGATCTGCCGGCGCGCCGATATATGCTGCTAGAGGAATGTTGGAAAATTGTATGCAAAACGATTGGAAGTCATATGCTACAATAGTTTTTAATGATCCGCAACTTAGCAGCGCTTTTGAAGATGGTATAGATAATTTATATGAAATAACTAAAGAAAATCCCTGGGATGAAATACTAGGATATGCAGTAGCTATAAATTTGGGAAAGAACGGAGATAATAGAACCACTGTTCAATATAACTCAGAATCAGAAATACCTTTAATGATAGCGGAAGCCGCCGAAGGCATTTGTGAGATGGGTAATATACAAAACATGCCTGAATACGATCCTAATGCTACTGATCCTAGGTGCTGGTCAGGTCTGTCAGATCAGGCAGTCAGTTATGGTGATGGAGTTCCAGTTAATATACCCAGTCACTTTAGATATGAAAACATAAGAGGATCTATAAAAGATAAATTTATAGATGTAACAGGTGTCTATATAATAGGGCAAGAGATAGATTCATTATACGCCAGACCCATAGATAACGCTGCGGCTCTTTTAGAAATGACAGAAGAAAATTCTGAAGTGTGGTTAGAAATAAATAATATCAGAAGATCGTCTGTAAAATTAGAGGCAGGCAGACACTATGCGGTAGCATATCAAGATCTAACAGGAGATAGTTATCCAGAAGTATCTATAGTGTTTGCTCAAGAAACTAGACCCCATGACAAATTAACCTATGGTAATGGCGCCGGCGGAGGTGTTGAGTTCAAAATATATCCTTTTTGTCAATATTATAAGAATGGTCAATGGCCGGGCGGCACAGGCCAGGCAACAATATTTCCTTATAATAGAACCAAAGGAATGATCGTTGAAGAAATATGGGTCACAGTCAGGGTGGAAACTCCGTCTATAACTGTACACCATCCAGACGGAGCTAATGATAGAGCACTGAGTATAGCAGAAGAGTTAGAGTGGTATGTAGCCCCTCTAGTAATGAGAGCTCCGCCAGCTCCAATAGGATATAAAGGTACTGGCAGTTCGGGACCTATAGATCAAGTTCCTTCTAAGAGAGACAACGATCCTACTACAGTTCAGTCTTTTGAAGATACTCCCATAGAAAAAGCTATGGATGAGATGCAGGGATCTGGTATGACTGTTACTTTTTCATTTCTCACAGGAGCTGGATCAGATCCAGTGTCTGTCTATGCAAATGCTGAGCTTGAAGCTCAACAAGCAGCAGAAACATTATATAATATGATGAATGCCGATGTTACTGAAACAGTATACACATGTGGTCCATACGAAGCTTCAAGTTTACCAGAACTAGGACAAGCCGGCCCATCTGGCGGAGTAATAAACAGTATAAGACATTCTTATTCTGATCAAGGTTCCTATACTATATCTTTAACTGAGGGGCCGGCGTTAATAGGTAATTTGGTACAGGTTGATGGTGGCCCTGCTCAAAAAATGGCAGAAGATTATGGTGCTAAGGCTTATGTGACCCAAGCTTTGGGTGATAATATACATTTTAAAGTTCGTATAGATGGTTTTGGGGAGAGGTGGGCTGTTAATACTAGTCACAATATAATAAGAGAGAACGATATAGTACAATGTACTGTACATAATAATCCGGTGGAGGCCTAACTATGCCAATAGAGATGGTAAAAGTAAGAGCGGAAATTACATTAGGAGATTTAGTGGCCATAACTCCCACTAGAGATGGTAATCATATACTATCTTTTAATGTTGAGAGAAATAGAGGGCAGATATCTACTTTTAATGCTTCTATAAAAGCAAAGTCAGGAGAAATAAGAGGTACTTTTTCAGGCAGTACTATAGTGATTAGGGCTGGCACAGCAAGAGGTATGGCTACTATATTTACTGGAATAGTAAAATCTGTTAATATAGGACCTTGTAGAGAAGATCCGGGCTTTATAATACTTAACATAAGCGGAACAGACATAATGGGAACTTTGGAAGGTAAAAAATTTACAAGAAGATGTAGATCCAGTAAAGGAGTTTGGGTATCTATAGAGGGCATAGTAAGACCCGGTTTAAGATCCGGCCGTTTTCAATATGTTCCTGGGGAACCATCTTTAACTACAGTTGGATCTGATATAACTCAAATAGGTCAAATTACACAAACCAGACAGATTCCTAATCCAGGTAACAAGACAGAAAAATTGGCAAAATCACAACATTCGCCTTCTGAAGTTTCTTTATTTGTAGCACATGTGACAAGTAGCACAGAAGGAGGACAATAATAATGGCGGATTCAATAAATGGAATAGCAGTTTATTTAGTTCCTGGAATGGAAATAAAAATAAGTTCTCCAGTAAATGGAAAAAATCAACAAGGATTTTTTGTAAGAACAGAACAGTTGCCTGAAGGATATTGGGGAACTACCGATGGTAATAACAATCTAGCACTTAAAAGAGGGTTTGTAGTAGAAAACACCAATGTTGGGTCGTTAAGAGAAGCTGACGAAGAAGAAGCTGCTGTTATATATACACATAGACAACCGTACCCCAATGCCATATGGTTTTTTGCTTTAACTGGTGAAAGAGGATTAGTAAAAGTTATATCTGTACCTATCCACGACCACTCTACCATTACTACTGGCGGTCCTGCTTATGGTACATATTACGACGATGATATAGAGAGGGTATAATAATGGGAGAAGAATGCTGCTTATTAGTAGGCGGAATAGAATTTAATCCTAAATATGGATGTATAATATCCATCAGTATGAATAGCAGGACTGAAGTGGTAAAGGAGTGTGGTGATGTAGCTCTTTTAGGACCTACCACCGGTTCGGTAAATTTAACAGCTTACGTCAGAGAGATGGAAATATACGCAGGTTGTCAAGCAAGCGCAAATGTATCTATACCTTGGGTCAGAAAGTACGCTTGTGAAGGCGATGTGGTATATTATATACAATCAGGTAAAGGATCAGCATCAATAATAGGGCAAGACTATGTAGATCCCTATGCCAAATTATTGAGCGATACTGGCCGAAGATATTATAATATAAGTGCTAATGTGGGACAAGGTCCTACAAGTATATATGCTATTCAAGAACAGGTAGACGGCTCTGGTTTGGATTATTACGGAGGACCGATAGATTTTAATACTGGTCAGGGCAGTGTAGTACAACAATGGGAAGATATAATGCCAGTTAATTTTTTGAAGCCTGAAGGAGCAACCCCTTTATATTTACAAAGTTTTAATCTAAACCTAAACCCCGGAGAAATACCACAGGTTAGTTATTCTTTTGCATTTGGAATAACAGGTGGCGGCAGTAATGCTATAACTAGCGCTCTTTACACTCCTGGAACAGACAGTTTCTTTACTACTGGAGAACCTTTAGTGGGCACATTAAATACTGGAAGTGGCGCGTCTACAGGCAGAGATTATTCTTATGGAAGTTTACTAAGACAAGCACTGCTAGGGAGGAGGTAAAAATGGCAGGCGGTACAATAATATATGAAGGATCACAATATAGATTACGTGCTTCTTCACCAATGCCTATACAAAATGGAAAATTCATTCTGCATACTTTTGGTGCAGAAACCAATGATATAACTATATATGACTGTGCCACTAGTTTGCCTAGAAGTTCTGATTTCAAAGGTCAGGGCGGACACCTAGTATCAGCTAGTTTTTCCAAAATAGGTGATAGCACAGGTTCATATTTTCAAGGCAGAGAGGTGGAGGCCCCACAATATGTGGAGGAAGAAGATTACTATTAATAGGAGCTAAAAATGCCAGAGTTTATAGAATGTTCATCTCTAAGTATGAGTTACGATATATTAGGATTGGTGACTGTTAGTTATACTCTAGTAAGTAGTAGCCCCAATCCTACTCCGTTGACTAGTATATCGGCCGGAGGAGTTACGTTTAGAGGTTATGTAACTAATCTAAATATGCAGCCGATAGCTAACACTAGTTGGTATGAAGCCCAAGTAACTTTAATAGCTACTACTAATTAAGGAGGTAAAAATGGCGTGTGGAGGATGTGGTAGAAGAAGAGCAGTACAGCATGCCCCAGCGGGAAGTAAGGAATCCCTAATGGGTGGTTATAAGTATCTAACTGCTAGACAGCTGAGGGCCAGGCTTGAGGTTTTCAAAAAGAACAACTGCAAGGGTTGTGAAAAACGTTATGAATGTGATTATGGAATGTTTGTAAATTGTAAGAATGTGAAGTAAATTAAGTAACCTATAGTTTAATAGAAAGTTTAGGAGGTATAAAATATGGCTGTTATAATTGGTGCTGGAACGATAGTTACGGGCTCCACTTTTGCTAATGCTTGTGTAGTTTCTGTAAACTGGGCCTGTAATCCTAACGTTCAGAGATTGTACTGTTTGGGGGATTGGGAGCCCACCTACCAGTTTGCCAAGCCCACTCAAACCATGTCCGTTGTAATATACAGCGGCACTAATGGTCCAGTCTACGATACAACACCATCTCAAGATTGCTCTATTCCAGGCGAAGCCCTTGAAGCAGGAGTAGATGCTGCAGGATGTGATCCACAGCAGACTTTAGGTGTATCTACTTATACCGATTGGGTAGTGGTAAATTATGGCTACAGCAAAGACGATCCAAATCTACCTGGGCAAGAAACTTGGGGCCTACAAAGGTGGCCTTCAGGCACACAAGATGATTGTGATATTGGCGACGGTATTGATGTGGCTGAGCCTGATAGAATAGTTAGAAATATATCTGAAGGCCAAGCTGCTAAATTAGATGAAAATTCTACTCCAGGCGTAGAATTTACTGGAGTTTTATCATACTCATCTACTGGAAACGTCAGTGCTGGTCAAGTAGGAAGATATGATAGGCTAACTTATGGAGTTGTAACATCAGTAGGAGGAAGTGGTAACGAGGCTGGTAAAATAGGTCAAGGAAGTGTTTCTATACCATATACACCATTATGGCTAGGTACTTAAGGAGGAATTATGAAAAGATTTTTGTTATCGGAGAGGTTCAGGCTAGAGCTGCATTGGGAAAAATGTATACATGATAAACCTGGCGAAATGAAGTTCGAAGGGGCTTATTTCTCAGGGCCAGTATTAAAACAAGCGGCCAAATTAAACGATTCTGATCATATAACTTTAGATTTTTGTAATCAGACTATGATAATAGTCAAAAATGTATACACAGGAACTTTTGCTTGGAACGGTGTAGAGTATAAAGATAATAAAATATTTTTAAAGGCTGCTATATTATTATACGACGAGGAGTTAGAAAATATACCCAAGCTAAGAGATTTTGATTATTTAGTTATAGATACAAGAAATCACGAGAATGCTAAGCACAATTACAACGCTCTATACCCAGCCTTCGTGGTGGGCGCAGAGGATGAGATCTATGATTATAGGAGATAGTAATGCCTAATTGTTGTCCGACATGTGTTGAAGAGATGTATGGGTCTGGAATAGATCCTGCTACTTTGGTTTCAGGCAACTATACTGTAGTCTATCAGGATGAAACGGACATGCCCTGCTCATTAAACGATCCAGTTCAGTTTGATTATTTGGGAGTTTATGTATTACCTACACCTGGTGATTATACATTATATAGGCGTAAATGGAATTATGTTAGAAATTTATATAGTCCAATATATCAAATAGACGAAAACGGAGACTGGGAGGATACTAGAGGTCAGTATACTGATAATGAACTTTGTGGGGTTGGAGAAAACACCCCAAACATGGCGTATTGGTTAGATGTTAATAAATATAAAAGAAAATTTTATGATCACCTTTTTGAATGGACTGATTACGCTAGTAGTAGAGTTACAAAAGCTGCTATATTTGAAAGGTGGCTGCAGTGGAAATACGAAATAGGTTCCAGCAGCATACTATATAATAATCTGCCGCAGCACAAGAGGAACGACCACTTTGGTCATTGTTGGATGCTATGTCCGTACGATATAAATAACACTGAGAATAAGATGCGGGCCATGCTAGATTTAGTTCCAGAACAATTTCCTTTAGAAGGTCGAAATAATCATGGTAATTATTACATGCAAACTGTCAATAGAGGTCATGTATGGGGATTTGAATGTACCTCACCAACATGTCCATACAGAACCGCTTATGGCAAACCTTATTTTTATTCATAATAGGAGGAATAAATAATGGCTATTAATATTGGTACACAAGATTTAGAAAACTATCCAGGCAATAGTAAAACTGTAACTATTGATGTGGCTAGTTTGGTGCCCACAGGATACGAGGGCGATGAACAAATAGTTCTCAGGGTCTATACCAATGCTTACAGTAATAATACTAATAGAACTGCTATACAAGATTTATATATTACTGAAGCCAAATCTGGTTGGATCAAGAGTTCTGGATTCAAAGGAAGCGTTTTCCAGTTAGATTCTACACATAATACTTTTAGAATATCATTAGACACCACTGTCAGTGGTTATACTGGTGATGGTTGGTATAACGTAGAATTAGCACATAGTAATGGCTCCAGCTTGCCAGGAAATCAAGTAGCTGCTGACATGGAAACTAAAATACGTGCTATTCCTTTTGGTAATCAATGGAGTACAGCAGATGATGGATATGTAATGGCTTATATAAATTGTTCTGTTGAATTCTCTGATGGAAAATTTAAAATTATATCTGGTTCTATAAGCGATAGTTATAGCGGGCTGGATAAGTCAGCAGTAGCAGTCAGTTCTGGTATAACCAATGATTGCGCTGATTTACTAGGATTTGATATGAGTATGAGCAGTGAAGAGTTGGACGGAGTCAGAATTAAAGAGGCAGAATTACTGACTAATTACACTGCTGGAGGATCTATTTTATATACAAGTGGTGGCACCGGAGCTCAAGTAGGAGATGCTATGGCCATCAAATCAGCTGGTCCAAGTCCTTCATTAGAATATTTTATAGTTGGTGATCTTAATCCATCAGGAAGTGATATAACAATTAGTGGTACATTACAGAATAATTATGTTGCTCATCAAGCTAAAGTGCAGCTTCTAAGAATGAATGATCCTGAATTCGAACCTACATCTCCTTATGGTAATGTGGACTCTATTGCGAGATATGGAATTAAAAACATGGTCAATCAAATTGATTATAGTTCATAAGAGGTAATTAATGGCTTATTTTCAAGTACGTAACTCTTTGAATCCACATAAAGTAATTTCTTGTGGTATTACCTATAAACAGGTAGTGCCTAAAGGTGGAGAAGGTGAGGCTATATGGGTTGTAGAGATAGCTACTGATGAGCCCCATAAAAACGGCGGAAAAATAGCCTCTTACTTTATAAATGTTACGGATGAATTAAATTTAGATTTAGAAATTGAAAAGGCCGTAGCTGATATATCTAGACAGGTAGATTGGGAGCCTCTGAATGAAGACACGCGGCCGCCTTTTGTTAATTCTGTACATCCTGATAGTTATATACAGGGAATAAATGAGAATGTTGAGATAGGAATTATAGATTTACATCCATCATACGGCATAGATATAGATAGTATAGAAATGACAGTTAATGGAATAGATGTAACTAATGATTTAATTATAAGGGGCGATGAATACGAATACCGGGTAGAATGGAGGCCACCAGCTAGAATTTATGAACAGTTAGAAGAATAGGAGGATTTATGGTAAAGGCTAAGGATTTTTGGAATTGTTTATGTGAAAAACATGATTACAGATTTTTTGCAGGAGTGATTTGCCCAGGTTTAGTTCCATTATATAAGAAAATGACTGGCGAGATTATGCATTACGTCCCGGCAGCCAATGAAAGGATAGCTTTGGGACTAGTTTCTGGGGCATATATGTCTGGGTTTAATGGCGGTATATTAATTGACATGAGATTCGCATATGATTTAACTAATTTATTTGGTTTTAATATAGATTTTAGGATACCCTTTTTAGTAATAGGTTATGGAACAAGTGATTCTGTGCTGGCTTATGATTTTCCTACAGTGTTATTAAAGGAAACTACTTTTGAAAAAAATATAAGCTACATAGTAAAGAAAATAAATAAAGAAAAGGTTCCTGGCCTGATAGTTATAGAGGAGGGTATGATACAATGAAAAGATATAGAATAATAAAAGAATTTATTAAAGGCCTGAAAGACAACGACGTTGCCATATTTACAGGTAAAGAAATGTGTAAAGAAGCGTATCAATATGATAGACCAGGAAATTTTTATATAGAAAACCATTATGGTATAGCAGCTCCGTTTGCCTTAGGCGTTGCTATGGGGTCAGATAAAAGAATTTTTGTATTCATTGGTGAGGGAGATTTTTTAAGAGAATTTTCCATAGCTTCTCAGATTTCAGCTAGTGTATGTGAGAATATATTTTTAGTGATACTTGATAATGGAGTGTACCAATCTATTGCTAATTTTCCTAACATAATGTCTAGCATGAGATCAAAAAGAGGAGTTATGTTTAATTTAGGACTTACAGTTTTTGATTTCAATGTTTATTTAAAACATAGAGAATTTGATAAGATGAGAACTTTTATAACCAATCTACAAGGACCTGTAGTTGTGTTTTTTGATGTGGAGATTGGAATAAAGAAAAATTTACCAGAAATAGATATTTCTGAGGAGAATTTAAAACAAAGGCTAATGGAATTTATAGCCAACAAAGAATTAGGTACATCAGTACGTGAAAAAATAACTGGACCTATATTAAATATTGAAGATGTAAACCCGGAGGTATTGGATGACTTACGAAAACATAACTCTACGTAAACCAAATGTAACTATGATAGATGGTTACTTTTATATGATGGATAATGAACAAAGTGCACTCATTGTCAAAACTGACGACGGAACTCAAGCGTATTCATATCCTTTAGACGTGGCTTTGGACAGCGAAGATGAATGGAAGATATTAAGTATGGAATATGATGGTAGAAATTTCTGGACACTACAAGATCCAGGTACAGATACCATATATATAAAACGTTGGAATATAGAAAATTACATACTTAAAGAACGAGATAATTATGCGTTCACGGCAAGTGCCTCTCACAAATTTAGTTCAGAAGCAATGACGGTAGAACACTATCATATAAGATTTCATTCTACGGCAGCCAAAAATTCTACTGTTTTGAGTATGTATCAGCCCAAAACTTTTCAGTCAGATTTTGATTTGATTGATAAATTAGAAAGCAGCCACATACTATCTTTAGGACCTAATTCTAATGGACAAAGAGAAGATGTAGTGGTAAGCTCTGTTAGTTTGGGCGCAGTAGGTCAGGAAAGAGTCTATAATGTTTATATAAATGGTCAAACTACCTATGCTTACGATGGGCCTAACCCAACTGCTACTGGTATAGGTGATACTTATGACGACAGATATGGATCGCCGGCATCCTTTTACCATAAAATATGGTTCTTTAATAATTACGATGGTACAGATGATACTTCCGGTAGACTATATAGTTCTAGTGCATATACAGAGATGGGAAATTTACAGTGGTATCCCGGAGGAGAATATAAAAATGTTAAGGCGTGTACATTCTATGATGTACCTAATTATATATTCGATAGAGACTGGCAGGCAACTGAGGCCGACGACGCTCACAATTGGCCTAAATTTCATTCATTAATATATGTCAGAACGACTAATGCTATATTTTTAAATGTAGAAGATTTTAATAATAGTTTTGGTTCTATGACTATGGATAATATTAAAGATACTCAAGATGATACTATAGCCATATATGATTTAGCTATAAACGGAGTAAACGTTTATAGATTACAAACACAGGCCACTTATTATGGCAACACTTATACTTTTGATCAGGGTAATTATAGTTATCAACTATCTACTCTTGAACCATTTATAACTAGTATAAGTCTTAGATCAGATCCCGCCATTCTACCGGCTAATAACACTAATACTGCTGTTATAACTGCTATAGTAAAAGATCAGTTTGATCTTCCTATAGAGGGTAAAGATGTTTATTTTACTGATGATGACCCAGTTGGAAATATAACTGGACGTAATCCAGCAAAGACTTTAGCCGATGGAACAGCTACTACTAAGTATACAGCTGGATCATCAGCCAGAGAAGTTAAAATAACAGCTACAGCTCAGCAAGGCGGGGTAGAAAGTCCCACTGATTAATGGTTATTTATAATGGCAGAAAATATAAAATTACAAAAACCAAATTTTAGTTTGACTCCTCAGGCAGGGGCCATAGCCAGTATAGACAATGATGGCCCAGAAACTATTTTAAGAGTCAAAAGTACTTCCGGCGGTTTTATAAAAGATTATATATTATCTGCTAATATGAACCCAGATAATGAAGTAATAGCTTTAGAATATTGTGGTCCTAAAAATCTTAATGGATTCGTGGATGGAGTTACATTTTTTACTGTAGAAAGAGTATTAGATTTCACTGATGAAACTCCTTGGTATGATGCTTTTGGCAATCCACATCGTTCAAGTAAACAATGTATAATAAAAAGATGGGAAGTAAATGTAGGATTTTCATTGTTAAATTTGAAAAATGAAAAAGTATTAAACACTAGCGGAGATTTTTACTATGATGTTAATGCCGCTGCCGTAGAATATTATAATAGAAGTTTTGATCTTGGCCAATCAGATGGACAGACCTACTTAACAATGAACAATGTGAGCAATGTTGAAAATGGTGATATATTATTTTTAGGACCTAGCACAGACACGGATAATCCAGGAGCAACTGAAAATGTAGTAGTTAGTTATGTAGACAATTATGATGATAAAGTTTACTTGAATAGTCCTAATTTATATCAATATAGGAATGGAGACCCAATATCATTTTTCAAAAATGTTTATTTGTTTAGTAGATTTGGTTTGGCCGGAGATGATAGATATGGTACTATATTTAAACATCATGCATATTCTGGAGACAGGAAGCAATATCTTTCCGAAGGAGTGTATTCAAGGATAAGTGGGGCCAGATGGAACACTGAAGTGAATGCTATAGCCTCAATATGTGTAGGACAATTATTATTTATAAGACCATATAATTATTATTTGAATTATAGATCAATGTTCTTGAGTAATGTAGACCGTCGTGGGATAGAGCCGTTTGAAGTATACGATATAATATTTGATAATTATAATGTATATAAATTAATGAAAAAAGCCACAACAAAAAATGATGTTGGAGATAAGTACACTGAAGCGTGGGATGATTATAACTATCAACAAGATACGTTATTGCCTTATACTCACAACGTGTCTATATATACTGAACAACAAAAGATAATAGGTCCAGATAGAATAACCATATATTTAAGAACTAAAGACCAATATGGTGTAGGATTGAGAGATGTTAATATAAATTTATATGACGATGGAAGTGATTTGGGAGCCGTGTTTGATCCTTTAAATGCTCAGGCCATAACCGACAAGGATGGTTATGCTAGTATAGATTATATTAATGGGCAACTTTATCACGGCCCAACTTTAATACAAGTCAGATCTGATAAAAGCTCTAGTTTTACCGGTAGTGAATATTGCTGGAACGTAATTTTAGTTGATACCGATGTTGAGTATGATAGTGGTTTTGGTAGAGGAAGTATGTTTCAAAAGGAATGGATATTTGGGCACATGAGAAACAAACTTATATGGACTCCATTCAAAATTACTAGAGGGAATAGATACAACGAAGACCTTATAGAAACAACTGTTCCTCCCTATTATTTAATTTGTTATTCTAAATTTGGATCACCAGGCGGTAATTGGGAAGAGGGCAGCTCTCACGCCGATACTGAGGCAAATAAATGTTGGCCTTGGTTTCCTGTAAGTGGTGACGGTCCTTTAGATGAATTGAATATGGGCTGTGATTGGGATTGTATTACATGGGAAAGAACTAAAGACGACCCTCCTAATATTCCTTATTGTAATCCCTCGGTTCTTCAAAAAGTGCCCAGGCCTAATTTTATAGCTCAAGTTTTAGAATTTACACAAAAAGGTGTACCAAACGATTTTTACCTTAATCCAAATCAAAATATACTTAATGAACATTATAAAGGTCTAAGGGTAAAACAACCTACTTGGTTTTGGCAATATATACATAATACGGATTGTACAGGAGTTTGTCTACTAGAGGAGGGAGAGCCCGTTCCTAATAGTCTATTTCAGTTGGACTCGGTACATGATTTACAGTTTAGTCAATTAAGAATGAGCAAACATAATCATTGGGTAGATGGTTTTTATACTCCAGACCTAGAAACATATGTAAATTTAGATCAATTTATTTTTGTACGAGACGCAGTACCATCATTTTTTAGTGAAAAAAATCCTAGAGAAACTGATATATGGATTAGAATGAGGCCGGCGTTTACTAGTTTGGATGGATCAACTTTAAGATTTTTTGTTCGTGAAGTATATACAATAGATGATATACACTATGATACTGGATACTACGATGTTATTCAGAGGTATGGATGGCCTCCTAATAATAGTAGAGTACAGTTAGATTATTTTTTAGCTGGCGGTGACCCGCTGAATCCAGTTTTAGGTATAGAGTTTAGATATGATAATCCAGATATATATCATCACAATGCGCTGGTATTTGTGCATATAGAAATATATGACACTGCAGCTGAACCAAATTTTATATATACTGATTATTGGTTTAGAATTATACCAGACTATAAATCTCCATATTTGTTGAATGAAGATCCATACAGGGAAGAGGATCAGGTACCGGTAGACACTAAAATATATTTTGAAGTCAAGGATGATGGAGAGGGTGTAGATATAGATACTTTAGAAGTTTATCTTAATTCCAGATTAATATATCATTATGGAATGGCAGATAATCCAGAGACAGTGATAGAAAAAGTAAGTATAAATCACTACAAGGTTACATTAACTTTACCCTACACTTTACAATTCGGAAAGGATTATTCTGTAGGGGTACAAGTTACTGATATATCAGATAATAGAAATAGACTTAGAGATAGTTATAGATTTTATACTGCTCACAGTGAAGCGCCGTGGTTTACTGGTTTTGATCCAAAGAAATGTCTAAAGGGAATGCCTAGATTTAGGGATATATCTTTTATAGTACTAGGTGCGGGCGACGGAGTGGATGGACAAACAATCAGAATTCAGGTGCATGATAGAGATGTAACTAGAGATAGTAAAATATCTCCAATTATTTATAGAATTTCGTAGGAGGAGTTATGGCAGAACCCTATTTAAAATTTGTTTATAATAATTCACACACTGATACACCTTATAATTTTTATACTGGCAACTCCAATTGGAAATCAATAACGGCCGGGGTTGACACTGTCATATTTACAGGCGGTGGAATAGATGATTTTTATGAAGGAGTATCCAATGAAACCGTACATCCATTAGCTTCGGGAACTAGATCACCTACAATAAGACCAGCTGTTACTAGTTTTGTTATACCATATACTTTTATGGAATCTGGTGATTGGATGTATGGTGTTTATCTAGCTGGTCATAATACTAATAGATACGTATTTGGGGTGTCTGTCAGTGGAACCATAGAAGGTAATTGCTATTTAGAGGCGTGGGATGATTTTACTTTCAGCACTTTTGGACTGCCAGTTTTAGATGGTTCTGCTAATAGCAGCAATGAGAGTTATGTAAACGCTATAAGAACTACAGATCAATCACCACCGTGGAGTCCGGGTTGGGATGGTAATGATGATGGAGGAGCTTTTCTAAGAGGTGATACCAGCAGAGTGGGCCTTGGAGCACCTCCAGTAACAACCATACAAAATGAAATGTTGTTTTTCAACATTTATATAAGATTGGAAACTGATTCTCCTACATTTCATGATACACCAGTATTTGGATTTAGATATTTATATACTTAAGGAGCGGAAATATGGATAAGAAATTACCAAATTTTAAACACATTACAGGACAGGAAGGAAAGGTTTACGGAGCGTATGATGTTGTTACTAGTATTAATCCTTATAATTGTTATTTTATGGTGAAATATCCAGATGGTACTATAATTAAGGGTAAAGATCTTTTTAACACTGGTTGGGACAACATCCCAAATGGATTCGAGGAATTGTCATATGTTTTAAGTACAGGAAAGATAATTAAAATACCAAAATTTAAAGCTTACTTACCATTAATAGAATGTAGTATAGGAATGGATGGTAGTAGAATATTTCATTCTATAAATGTTAAATGCTTGGAACCACATTGTGTCCAAACATGGAAAATAATATTGAAACAAAATAGTATAAATAGTAAGCTTAAAATAGGCGACGTTTTAGTTGGCAGAGAACCTTTGCCTAAATATTTAAGTAAGTCTTGGAAGTATACCAGTTAGGAGGAAAATATGGTAACCATAGAAACATCGTTTTATGAATATGATACGCCCGAATGGCATGATTTATCTTCGGTGGTTTTTACTAGTCCGAACTTGGTAAGTCCCAACACTGCTGGTACTAGATCACATATTCTTCCAGGTGAGCTACCACTAGCTACTTGGTACGAGCTATCTACTGTAAATATGTGGAGAATATTTAATAGGCAAGTACCTAGTATAGAGTCTTTTTATCCGGCCCAAGATCCAGAAACCACGGTTAGCGGTTTTGATTTAAGAAACTCCATTAAATTTGAAGTAACTGAAGGAGAAAACTACAATAATAGAATAACTGCTTGGGATAATCAAACTCACAGTACTACCAGTGAATTTTTATTAAGTACCGGTAGGGTAAGAGCCTCGTGTGCTAATTATAGTTGGACAGGTGGCACAGAAGATAATCCAGTTACTGTAAAGTACGGAGGACCAGTAGATCCTGATACACTCGAACCAGAAAATCCTTTTGGTCCCCAATACAACATAACTTTAAAGGGTTATACTACTACGAGTGGTATAAAAAATTATTATGGTGATTGGGATATGATTTTTTCGTTACCTACTTCAGGTAGAGAAGGAGATTATTTAATAGTAAGGCCTTGGTTGGCTAATATTAATGCATCTGTCCCCTATGGAGACCATGACTTTGTTATAACATTACACTATGCTTATACCTAATGGGGGATTTTAATGCCAGACGGTACTACTGACATATTTTTAGATGCAACTTTCTTTGATTTTGGACATACTTCCTCTGGAACTGAGGATGCCAACATTAATTTCAGAGTCAAAGAGGCAGATAATATTGGTATTAGAACTACCTATGTAGACTATTTTACTAAGGAAGATTATATAAGTTCTTTGACATACCCAGCGTATGCTTATGTAGCATCCAGTGGAACAGTAGTTTCAGGCACACGAGATACTACCATTTATATCACAACCTCCTCTTCTGGAATCAGTGACTTAGGTATGGAAGTGGCGCTAGTAGACTATTCTATACCGCCCACTTCAAGTGGTTTAAGTAGATATATAGATACAGATTTGAAATATTATAATAGAACTACTATAATATCTGGTAGCTTCTATTATAAACTTAAATATACAGCCGGCAAGTACGAGCCTTTTTCTACTAATTTAATTAATAGATATAGAACTACAGCATCTAATATAGTTTATAATGATTATGAAGCAGATTATATAGCCGGAGGATATTATAATGAGATAGACCCAATTCCACCATGGGAACAGGTAGTAAATTCTGGCACCGGTATTATTTTCCAAAAGTTTTACATGGGCCAGCTTTCACACAGTGGTACTTTACAAAAGGTATCAGAGGTATTTTTTGCCGGTTATCCAATGGAATTTGATCCAGATAAATATAGCTATAGATTTCATTTAGCTGCTGGATTAGAGGGGTCTAAACAGGCAGCGGAGTGGGAAGCCACTGTAATATCAGGATCAGTTCTAGATATACCGGCTAATGTATTATCTACAGCAGTTACATCAGGGAATTATAATTTTGATTCTGTCTGCGGCCTAACTGATTTGGTATCATATTCTTTTAATTCAGAGGTTATTTCTGGCACTATTGGACATTATTTTTATAATGCAGTGTGTGGAGTTTCTGGTACTAACGGCTATTCGTTTGATGTAGATTTATTATCCTTGAAAATCTCTAATTTTTCTCTGGATATAGATGGATACACCGCTACTTCTGGTGTTATATGTGTAGATTTGACTGATGATATTCATAATGTTTTAACTTCGCAGTCCTATTTTATAATAGGCGAAACTGTTACTTCTGGTAATATTTTTACGCCCATAATAGATGGGTATACCATGTGTTATGACTCTCCTACCGAATTTGATGAATTGGTAGGAGCTACAACGATAACAGTACATACAGAAAATGACAATGGGGATATTTTAGAGAGAGATTTTTATTTAACCTCTGGTTACATAGTAGAGTATAATAACATAAATCACAACTATGGCTTCGGAAATCAGGTAGTTGTGAGGGGTTTAGCAGAGAATATGGCCAGCTGTCCTAGTGTAGGGGTGGCGGCATATTCTTTAATAACGGAACCTAAAATAACGTATAATTTAGGGGCCACAATTGTGGGGATACCTTGGGGAGAAAGGGATTTATCAGCTGAGATTACACCCACAACAGATACTATTTATTTTTATGGTAAAACTTTTAGAATAGAAGTTAGGGCTAAAGATTTCGCAGGAAATGTTATGGAACCATTTGTTTTCGAATTTAGAATAGAAGACAAGCCCGAATAAAATTTAAGGAGGACAGATTTATGAGTGTAAGAACTCGATGGGTACAATATAGTACAAACGCTGCTGGAGAATATAGCGTTAATAGTGCTGGTGAAGATGGAGTTGGTACTAGAGGTTATCGAGTAGCTACAGCTAGTGTAGGAGACAAGTTTCAAATAGGTACCACAAACAATACCCTCTATGTACAATTCGATGGTTATCCAGTATCCCCAGGTTATGGGGTTGTTATATCTAGCGGCACGGACTTAGATCCCAGATTTGTTGCTAAAGAGCTCACTGAAGGATTTCATAATTCAGGTCAAGGTGGCGGCTTTGACTTTGCTCAGTGTGTCTGGGAGGACGGTGCCTTCAAAATATATTCAGGTACATTGGGAAACAGTTCCAGTGTTACCGTTAATAGTGGCACCAACACAGCTCATTTAGAATTAGGTTTTGGAACATGGTCAGCTGGTGGAGGTCTAGCTGGCAACACACTTACAGATCCAGATAATTATATCACTGTGTCGGGTGTTTATAATGGTTTTTTTGATGAGGTATATAGAATAGTAATAACAAGATCAATAGCTATAGGTACTCCTGTAAAACAATCGGGGGATTTTGGCGGAACTATAACTGTTGGTGGAGTTTACAACAACTCCAATACGGTTACTTATACTATAACTATTAACACGACTGGCGGCTATTATACAAATGCAGGCACAGGTAATGTTCCCACAATGAGTTGGGTAACTGATGATCATAATGATGATGGTGGACCAACTGAACTTCTATATGCAGATTACTGGTATAGACTTGGCACTAGAGGAGTTATGGTAAAATTTTCTAATGATTATTTTAATAATGATTCGTGGACTATAGACTGCACCGGTGTGGAGTTCGCAGAAGGTACTAATGAAAGCTCACCTAAAGGACAAGCCAAATATATTTGGGGCAGTACCAGAGGCGATGATGCTTCATCACCAGCTACCACTCAAATTTCTCCTAACTGGGGGCAATTGGGTAGTAGAGGTTTGTCTATACAGTTTGATACGTCAGATCCATGGCCTGGAGCTAATCTAACTGCTGGAGATGAATTTTATGTCGTATGTAAACCGCCACAGCCATCTGCTTACGATATAACTAATTTAAATTATGGAAATGTTACTGTATCTACAGAATCCCCACTCAGAGTAGTAATGTTTGAAATTATGGGCGGAGATGATGTTTCATTAATAGATACTGTAAAATTTGGTCTACAGAGTCATGGTAATTTTGAGCACCACGGCTCCGATACATTTTTCAGATTCGGAACTGTAGGACCAGGTAATAATGCTGGTACATTCCCGGAAGATGGGTATGAGTGGTATGCTAATGTAACATCCGCAGATATAAATGATCCTGGAGATACACCCCCTACATGGCTATACGCTACTAAATATAATCTAGAAGTAGTGGCCGATGCAGACTCTAGTGAAGATATAGGAGTTAGTACATACGCAGGTATGGTTACTGACCCTATGTGGCTTAATATTAAACTCGGGCAATCTGAAGTAGGAGCTAATAGCACTATTAATTATCGTATATATTTTGATTATCAATAATTAGGAAAGGTCAAGAATTTTAAAGGAAGGGAGGCATTATATATGCCATTGTACAATTCTATTCTAAAATTAAGGCAGGGAACAGAGGTGGCGTAGTGCTATATCTGTTCCCTCTTTTTGTTTATAGGAGGATATAATGAGACGAGGTTGGGAAGTTGAATACGCAGATGGAACTATAGTAAAAGAAAGTCAGCAAAATTGGACTGCCATACCTAAAGTTGGTATAGTTAGAGCTACTTTACATTATGAAGGCAGACGTTGGGATTTACATAATAAAATAGCTTATATGCAAAAGAAGAGAGCTTCTGTAGCACCGGGCATAGCAGATAGCTTTCAAATAGAGTCTCGTTCTTTAGGGTATTGCGATGTTGTTGATGGTAAAATGGTAAAGATTTGGTATACAGTTGATGAATTTACTGGTCAAATGACTATGGAGGTAGAAGGACCTAATGGCTGAAGAATGTGTATCAGTTACATTCGAGGATGGTAGTACTTGGCAATATTGCTGGGAAGACGCAACCCCCTATCCAGGGTTTGATGCTGGTAATGTAACCACTGGTCTTAGAACAGGCCCTGATGCCCAAGGTAGGGCTTGGAGATCGTGCCAATATTTTCTCAAAGGATTACCATCGGTTTGTAAATGGTTTGTAGAAGGAAGCCCAGGAGGAGGCTCTAACGGTGAGAGTGGTGGAGAAGGTGAAGAGGGCGAAACTAGCTATTATTGCTCATACGTAAATGAAAATAGTAGTGATAATCCATTAGACCCTAAAATAGTAGAACCAAGCGGTTATAACTTTGCTCAGTGTGATTTTTTAGGTCGTAGAAGCTGGTGCGATAGATATGTGCCGTCCGAAGCATATGATCCAGACAAATGGATTTGTACAGCCCCCAATCCATTTTTGACCAAGCTAGGTCGAGCCTCTCACGACGCTAAGGGCCAGGTAGTATCTTTTAGATCTATATCTAGAAATGAAATCGGTGGCTATAATGATAATGGCGCTGGAGTAGGTAGATGTGATTGCGCGGGTTTCGGCAGGGGCGAAAAGGGTTGCAAGTTTGTTGGGGATGATTTTAGTGGTAAAACTACTAAAGAAATGGAGATTAATCTAAACAAACTTCCTATAGTTTGTAATTATTATAGGCCATTTTCTATGGGGTTTGGTATTGTAAAACCTTCGCAAGCCCTACCTGGAGATGTATCAGATGATAGAATCACAATAACCCAAGAAGGTTGGGAGAGGGCAGAGACCTGGGAAAAAGCAGGATATGATGAGAAAACTAGATTACCGCTCAATTATCAGATATATAATTGTAGAGCACAATACCAAAAATGTCAATGGTGGGAAGAAGAAAAAGGCCGCAGTTTTTACGTTAAAGATGGCCAAATATTTCTAACTGGGGATACTGGATACGGCGAACCGTTTGATAATTATGGTAAAGTAGAATTCTGCAAATGTCCGCACGCCAATGCAGAACGTTACAATACTAGAATTTTGGAAGCTGGGGACACATGGCCTACTGGCGAGCAATGGGCGTTGACAGACGTTTGGGCAAAGGGCGGTATGGGCCCCGTATGTAATGGTGCTAACCCAGCCTGTCCATGTTATACTGGTAAATGGGAATTTTTAACTCAAGAAAAAATGTGGCCGGGAATGCCAATGACTGCCAGTCAATTACTAGAGCTCAGATTTTGGGAACAAGACTGGGATAGTCAAGAAGATTATGATGATTACTATTCTATTAAACCTAACTTCGATGATCCGCCCGACCCAGGAATTTTTACTTTTATAAAGTGGGTAAAGGATGAAGAAACTGGAGATGGAGATGCTTTAGCAGGTATAGATATAACTAAATCTAAGATGTTAGGTAGAAGGCTAACTATATGTCAACCAGCTCCTTTAAACCAAAAAGAATTCACAAGGGAATATATACAATCAGAAGATGTAGAATACTATCATGGTAATATAGGTACTTCTTCTAGTGACCAACGACATTATCCAAGTTTAATTAGAGAAATATCATGTTTCGATGTTAATCCACTTGTTGTAGTATACCCACCGCCAAATGATACTCCTTTCTCTAGCGCAGTTTGTGTTAAAGATGATGGCCACGGTTACACAAAAAGATCTAGTGATATGAGAGGAGATTATATAAAGACTATAGGTCAAACTCTTATAAATAAAAGAGTCTATACTATAAACACTGATGAGATACCATTTCCTATATGGATTAGAAATTTTAATGGTATAAATACAATAAAAGGCAAAAGGGTAGAACTAAAAGATCCAGAAGTAATAAAGGACGATATATATAATGCTATAAGAAGAGCTATTTCAACAGGTATGAACGAGTATCCAGAATATATAAAATTTTCCACATCTGATAAAAAGTTCGGATATTTTGCTATTGATGCGGTAAGACTGAATTATAGTAAAGATAATTATTTATTAATATGTGTTGATCTAGGAGATGGAACTTGGGAGTTTAGATGGAGAAAAGTGGTTAGTAGGTGGTATGGTGGAGTAATAAAACAAACTGATTATAGACATACATATGGTAATGATTCTGCAGGCTATACCAATGAGCAACCTTCAAACATAATAGGTTTAACTGGTCTGGATGAAAGTTCGGCCAAAGCATCTCTAGTAGGTCTTGGCGGATGTACAGGTCTAACCGATGTGGAGGTAGTGTCGACTTTTAGTTTAGATGATCCGCGCCATGGCAGAACCTTATATGATTATACTTTTGAAAAGATAGCCAATTTTGAAATAGAACAAGATTTATGGGGAGCAGTAGGTAATAGTAATAAAATAATAGCTGCTATAAACGATATTAATATAAATTATATCTATGATTGGACAGTAGAAAATCCATACTTAGAACGCATAAAACCGGAAGAAGATGATTCGGAATCGGAAGAAGCTAAAGAACCACCAATAATTCCTGACGTGGTAGAATTAAATATATTATTTATGGATGATAATTATCTAGGGGCTAATTATTGCGTATTTGAACCTAAAGATGAAAATATCAGAACTAGATTTTGGAATTCGGAATGGAAATTAATATTAGATTATGGTTATGTGAAACTAACTAATTCTCCAGCAGAGGGTAGTGAGTTAATAGCAGGCGGAGATTCTGGTGAAAATAAGGTTTTGGTGCACACTCCACATAATGTATCTGGAGGCGGTACTTCAGTATCAGTTACACAAATTAACGACGGTACCGTGGGTCTTATGGCCCATTTTAAAGATGAGAATGGCCGAATAATATCTGCTTTTGCCACTAAGCTGTTAGTACAAATAATAAATGAATCTTGTAGAAATGTAGATATATTTTATAAATATAGTGCTATGGGGAGATATTATTATTTAATACCATTCACTGGGTTTTGTACTAAAATAAAAAACGATCAGCCAGGAGGCCAGAACAAACATGTAGAAATACCAAATTGTGGAGATCATGAACATTCTTGGACTATTTGGGAAGGGCCAATGTGGTTTCCATTCGACGTATGCCGCGGCTATGATATGTATGATGAATGGACTCATTGTAACAACTGTCAAGCTGCCTATTGGGGGCCAGAAAACGAGGGCTTTACTGGTGAATTCGTCGGCGGCGGTAAAAATATAGTACCGGTGAGAAAGGATTATCGTTACTGTGGTCCATACAAATACGATGCTTTTGGGTTTTTTAGGGTGGCTTTAGGGTCTTGTTCTTGTGGCTGTAGTTTTTATTATAGCGATGCTTCTGATGCAGATGTAGTATTTGAAGGTAGAGCCAGAATAAAAACCACAGTAGATCTAGCTGAATACGCAGAATTTGGATGGTATCCTCCACCATTCGGTAACATAGGTAGAGAGGCTTTAGAAAAATATCTAAGTCATGATTATATAGCACATTTAATACCCTTTATCAAAGATGGAGTGCCACAATTAACAGACTGGATGCCTCTTATGTTGGACCATTCTGGATTTTTTGCTACATTTAATGCTTATGATGGAGACACAGAAAACACATGGAAAGTAAATCCTCAACCAGGAAATGAACCATTTAGATATGTGTACCAAAGTACTATGGGTATTTCTCCAGCCATTAATGAAGAAATAGATGACGGATCTAGATACAGGTGGGAGGATGTGTTTGAAGTTCATCACGAAGGTAATTGCTCTTACCCCACTCCAGCCTATCCAATAACTTCTGTGGCTACTAAGGCTGTGTTTTACTATCTCAAGTTCCCTTGGGCTGCATGGGCTTGGCAAGAAGCGTGGAAAGATATAGAAAGGAATTATGATACAGGTGAACCTACAATACCAGCAGATGCTGCCTTTGAGGAGGGAGAAACTGTAGATGTAGGGAAATTAAACTTTGTAGACATACAAAAACCTAAATACATAACAGACTATTACAAAACAGAACATAGAGTAATAACAGATGAGGGTGTACATACAATAATATTTAAAGGCCCAGAAGAAGATGTCGAGGGTAACATAACTGGATTTGCTTCACTATCTATAGACGGAAATAACCCAAGATACTTTCAGATATTTTATCCTGAAGACACATATACAAGCGATCACGATGTAGAATGGCAGGATGAAGGAGGGGGAGGAGCAGTACAAGGATCTTCTGATGAAGATAATATATATGAAGAAGCTAAGGGAGGAGCTTGGATACATGAGGAAGGCCATAATATGCTGTTTGATGGTGAAGCTGTTAGTGATACTAGTGACGCGGAGGATGCCGGAAGACAATTAATAGCTGGACCCACTGGATTTTTCGGAGAAGATTATGAATATTATAATCGTGGTTTGATCGCCAAAATTACTAGAGATAGATTATATAGTTTACCTAAAGACGAGTGGCCTCTGGAAGTAGAAATCAGTGAAGAGGATTCCACTCCACAATATGATGGAGATATAGAATTTCCTGGAGACATGGTTTGGCAAGGTGATGCTAGTGTGGTTATTAATTTGGAAGAGCCTACAGCTATAGCAAATATAACTATTAAAGGCTGGTGGGGAACTTTCATAACAGTCGACCCTGATTCTGAAGAAACAGCAAAACAGATAGAGATAATAGTAATTAAACCAGGATTGAGCATAAGTTGTACTTTCGAAGATGGCACTACTGGAGTACCAAATGGATTTAGTTCTGCCGGCGGCAGTAAAGTTGTGCCTATCGAGGGAAGTCCAATGCAATTTTATAATTTCGATTTGGACTTTGCGTTGGGGCCCATAGAAATGTTAAAGAAGAGAACAACTAAAATAACTATATCATTATCTGGAGATACTATTGGTTTTTTAAATTTATCAGCAATAGAATTAACTGCAGCAGAATATATAAACGAGATGTATGAAGATATATATGTATGGGAGAGAAAATACATAATTTCTCATATGGATGATATAACAAATAATGGTATAAATTTAGATGGTCCTGGCGATCACTTGCACTACCAACAAGATCTGCTAAACATGGGCCAGTATTTTGATTTTAGAGGCTCCAGATTTAGAAATAGTGAGTACGCCGCTATGGATAAAACTAAAGTAATAGCATGTGGTGTACATCATCCCGAAGATGTGGAGATATTAGGAGTAGATATGAGTACTCTACATGATATCGAGGTTAATGAGCAGCTTGATCTTTATGAATACACATTTGGATTAGACCCTACAGGGACAGATTTTATGGCTTTTACTGGCATTACTCCGTTTAAATTTGCCGATTTTTTAAATGAAATGGGTCAAAATTTTCCTACAAATGCTCTAGTTATTTATTCGGAGAAATTACCTTTTAGCAAACATATGTTATATAAACAATACTACCCCTATTCGTTTTGGAGACCTGGCGGTCATAAATATGAATGGAACACTGAAACTGTTACTAGGCAAAGATGTTGGTTATTTTCAGCTCCCGAAAATTTTTATCAAGGAAAATATTTACACGTAGATCACCGTGGTATAGGAACTCCTCTTGAAGTGAGGCCTGATGTACCAATAGATGCAGCGTATGTTTTATATAGTCAAAGATTATATATACAACAAGCCAAGTATGATAGAGCTATGATTTTGGCAGGCGGGGCGCCAGAATATACAGATAAATGGGGAATAGGAGGAAGTACTATAGCAGGTACGGCCATTAGATAAGGAGTAATTATGTTTAGTCATATGGTAAAGAATCTAAACTGCGATGTATGTGATACTGGAAGATTAACTTTTCATAGAGAAGAAACTATGAAGGCGTGGAAACAGCCAGAAATATTTAGATTGGATGATGTGGGGAAACTTCAAGATGGTGTAATAAGTGAGCTCTTAGTTTTCGTATGTGAGGGATGCGGCGCTCAAGTCAGACTTACACTAAAAGAGCTAGATAAAAAATTTAGAAAGCAATTGACACGTAGAATGTTAACAGATATAAGTACCGGTAATGAGCCGGACCCAGGAGCTGTCAGAAAGACTGATAGACTATTCGTTTATTGCGGTAAATGTGGAGGATATGATGGTAAAGGGTCCTGTACTAAATATATTTATGATAAATGTGATTTAAGAAGGATGCCCCATGGGTTCTAATTATATAGCGACAGACGCTTCAATATATCCATCTCTAGACTGTATACACGACAGCAGTACTGGTTATTCAGCTGATTTTTCTAGAAATGGAGAGGTTGATGGTTGGGAATACTATGATGGTATTCATACGTATGGATGCTGGGGCGGTTTTCTATTCGGCACTCTGTATGGTGAATATGGTACTGTAGGTAGATATGATATTTTCAGATCTGTAAATGCCACTACACATTATTTTATAAGATTAGTGATGAAATATAATCCATGGCCCCGTGATGTGCGCGGAATTCATCCATTACCTTCATATGGAAAGATAGCATGGAGAACTTTACAGTCTACAAATTGGGATTCAGACAAAGAAATTTATTTCGAATTGAGGCCTGATAATTTATGGCATACCTATATAATAAATGTAGGAGTCCAGCAGTGGTGGCAAGGAGATGTGAATGATTTAAGAATTTGGCCAGCAATAGCTGATGGGGATGATGGAGATGAATTTTTTATTCGCTCTGTAGATATTTTTTCAACAGAATCTCATGAATGTAGAAATACTACATGTGAAAAGTATGGTGAATATTCCTACCCCTGCCCTTGGACAGGGAAAAGACCTTCTATAAAATCAGCCAAACATGAATCTGGTAAAATATTTAATATAGAAGAAAGGGAAGAATTAATAATAAATATAAATGAGTATGGAAATGAAATAATAAAAATAGATGGAGTGTCTAATGGTTCGGGCCGCGAAGTGGCTAATACTTTAGCTAAAGCCATTTCTAGAGTAAACATAGGAGGATATTCTGAAGTACAAGTAGAATATGATGAGAATAATTACTTTATAATATACGCTGGCACAAGACATGAAGATAGTTCCATAGAAATAATAGATAATGATCTAACTAGATATTTAAAATTCTACAACCATGTAGGAAATATTTCTCACACTAAAACCTATGGAGAAACACCAGTCAATGGTTATTCTCCCTTGTCTAGTTTTATAATAAAGACCCATCAAGCATACGGCTTGTTGGACAATAGTGAGAACAGCGCTCTAACTTTTAATCCATTTCAATATAGTATAGAAGGCGGACGAAGAGATTGGTTAAACTCTGGAACTGGAGTATCCATCACTCCGCTGGGAGAGGAAGACACAGATACTCAAACCAAACGTGATTATGCCAAAATAGAAAATAAGAATAAAACTATAATAGATTATAATCACCCGTTTAATGCCTCAGGCCGAATTAAAAAGATATGGGTAGGTTGTACCCTAGACAGCCCTGATTATGTAAAGACCGAACATGAGACTGGAAATCCAGCCAACCCAGATGAACCTTTGTTGAATAGTCGTAAAGGCGGAGAATTGTCCGGCGCTAGATTAATGATAGTACGTCCTCGTAGAGACGGCACTATGAAAGTTATCTATGAGTGGGAATTCAATGATAGAGATCCTGATAGAACTTACTATGACGCGCTTTACTCTATTACTCAAGAAACAGTAGATTTTGATGTGGATATTTTTGTAAATAAGGGCGACATGTTAGCAGTCTATAATGCTAATATGTACGTAGGGAAAAGTATCTCAGGCGACGAGTGGGATTGTCAGTTTCATCAGCTAGATTTTAAACCAGAAATTGGAGAAGTGTTTGAACCGGGAAGACTATACGGGCATGGTAGCTCTGGATTATTAGTATATGCACATGGATATGATCCACAAAAAAGATTACTTTTAAACCTAGATTTAGGACATAGGTACAACATAGATAAAATAGAATTGAAAGGAGAAGCACTTCATAGTATATTAGAATACAATTTGGCTAGATGCTTGGATATAAACTGGCAATGTGATTTGTTTGGGGAATATCATTGGACTCACCACACTAGAATAGATTTACCTGGTCATTTTTGGTATCAAAGATATAATGTATATTATGGACTGGACAGATTAAATGATGGTATTTATAATGTTCCAGATGGGCTAGCTTGTGATAGTTATTATTTAACTAACAATTTGTCCGGCCTTCATTGGAATCTTAATGCTGGTCCAGGCGTTGTACCCACTAACCCTAGATATTTTTGGGTCAATGGTGATGAGGAGTGGCTGGGAGTATGGCTGCATGCCGGGTATATTCCGGGTCACCAATCAGTACATGAATTTAGTGAAGACCCAGTAGCTATTTATTTACATTTTCCACACGAAAAACAAAAACAAATTTATAAATCTAAAATATATTTTAAAGAAAGATACAATTTTAGAAATTTTGGTATCTCAACCTACGGAGGTTTTTATTATACCTTGGGTGATGCTGATGATATACATTACGATCTAGTACCTGAATATACTAAGATAATATTAGACAGCGTAGAGTTCTTTGAAGGTTCTAGTGGGTATGATACGGTAAAAGATTATCTATTTCAAAATCCTTGTTATGGTCAAATACAACTTGAACCAACAAGCTCGGTAATGTACGAATGGGACCCTGTGCTCTCAGATGTTATAGAAGATTATTCTGGCACTGGCGGAACTTTCAAACAATCTGGCTGGTTTACTACTCAAACATTTGCGGCTACCAATCCCGATGCCTGGAACGCTGCAAGAAGAACTGACTGGCAGACAATAGAACACCAATGGGAACCTATAATATGTAAAGGATGGAGAATATATTGTGATTTCCATCAATCCACTAAAATAATGGAGATGGAGCTATATGGAGTGGCTGAAGATGTGGGCTCCAATTTATCTGGCGGTATAGTAATTAATTTTTCTTATTACGGAGATGTTTGGTGGCCTACTGAATCGATACAGATAAGTGAGAACTTAGCAGAAATATTTATAGGTGATTCTCCACAACACTTTACTTTAGAATTAATACCGGTAAATGAAACTAGATACGACGATATAGTCATATATGTTAAGACTGAAGATTTAAATGTAGGCCAAAAAGGGTGTGAATATAATTACTATACCGAATCAGCAAAGATAGGAGCTGATGATGCTGATGGACAGTTAATAACTGTTAAAAATACATACGGTAACCCATATGATTTATACGTGGATATTAATCTAGGGAAACTAGTTGAAGAAGGATTAATATTTTATAGTAAATTAAATGATGCTGAAAGTATACTCAATCCAGAAATAGGTCCAGATGCAAAGTATTATAAACTACCTAATTTATTATTAGTTAATCAAAATTATAACTGTGCCATAAATTGTCATACATTTGGTCTTCGAAATCTTATAGATGGAGCCACTGCTCATTATTCATATAATGATATGTTGAATTGGTCCGAGTGGGGTAGGTTGGAAAATGGAAATGCTATAAACTTTGAGAACCTTCCTACCTCTAGCCGCACAACCATATATCTACCGAAAATATCCCGCAGTAGATATTGGAAGTTTGGTCCATTAGATCCAGATGTGTCGATGAAGGTCAGGGAAATGAGAGTCTTTGATTATTATGGTAATCGTCTAGATCCTGACTTTTATCATGATTTAAACAAATCCTTTTTCGACGCACCAGTTACTGAACGGGCCCCCCACCTAGAAAATGACTCTGTAGTTGGTAGCTACTATGAGCTCACCGGGGATCAATACATTACAATGGATTTAGGTTCGCAGATACTTCTAGGTAGAATTGAGCTTTTTCACGATGGAATATCAGATTATGTGAACTTCACAAGAGACGAATTACCTACAGTGGGTTTAGATAGATATGCCAAAATGTGTTTACGTGCGTGGAAGGATAATACAGGGGCGTATCTACAGGACACAAGTTATTATGAACATGATGTAACACTACATGGAGATGCCCATATAGATATAGGTAATGATGATGGCAACGTAAGTTTAGACATAGATTTAGGTTGTCTAACTGCGCTAACTGAATGGGCAGAACGGATTGACTATCCTTGGCCCAGAGATTTAACCCCTGATGACACTTGGTTTATACCTGTTGCTGCTAGTGGTACGGTGACAAGTGGTACATGTGAACATCCAGGCTATGTTAAATTTAATGTGCGATGCCACAACGTAGGTAATGAAAGATTTTATTATGATCTTAGAGAAGACTACGCGGACGAGGCTTATAAAATATTTCATCAATTACCATTTGAGCTTACGTTTGCTATAGAAATAGAAGGATCATACCCAGGTGGTAGAGATGGCGTAGGTGGTACTTATGCAGATTTAGCACCTGTAATGAGTGTGGGTGCTGTAAATTCAAGACGGCGTTATGGCTACGGAGAGTCATTTTTCCGGGGAGCGCAAATGTATTTTGATCCCCAAAATGGCAGGTTTGGACTGGCTGTGAGAAATAACCCAGCTTTTACAATAGATTATTATAGTAGAAGCAGCCATGGTTATACACATACCTATGCTACTGGCTTAGAATTGAATACCAGATACAATTGTAAGCTAACGTGTTATGGTAATACTGATACACATAGAGATACCGAGAATGTTTTGTACAGAGCAGAGGTATGGCATGCTGATGGTGTTTTACCAGAGGATACTAAATATAATACTACATCTATGATTCATGATACTTATGGATGGTATAACGGACCACCCTCACAGGTATCGGACGGAGACGGTGAGAGTTGGGTAATATTTAGTACTATTTCGGGTTCATGGCTAAGTATAGATATGGAAACTCCGGTCCAAATGACTATGTTTGGTGCTGCTGGACATCCTACGGCGCCTAGTAGACTGGTAAAGGATTTTATAATACAAGGATCTAGTAATAATGTAGACTGGGTAGATGTTTATTCTGGTACTACTACAGGATATTTATATGATACTTATTCATTTGGATTTGCTAGTGATCCTTATAGATATTGGAGAGTTTACCATCTCACCAATCATGGCGATGCTGTTTATATAATGTCTACTAGATATGAATTCTTTAGAGTGGATGCGTCGGTGCCAGAAGGTAAAATAGTAGATATAAACATATCTACTCCTTGGTATTGGGAAGCCTACGAAATAGCTATTGGTGGGAGTGCAATAGGTACCATTGGTGCGTCTTACGATTATAATACTTACGGACCTGGATCAATTAGTGGTACAGTATATGATTTAAAACTACATATAGATCATGATGTTAAGCACTACCCATGGCGCGAAGATGAAGTCACTAACTATGAAAAATGTAGTATAAGAATTCCTTCCGGCACAGATAATTATGTTAAAGTTAAAAACAGCCCTGATCTAGATATAAGAAAAACTCATCACACCCACGATTTTTGGGTGAAGTTCAGAACTCTTCCTGAAGAGGGCGAGAGATGGACTATAATGGAACAATATGACTATGACGATCCAGGAGTCTTGAATAGGAGCTGGAGAATAGCTTTATATAACAGCGGCGGGAATTATTATAGATGGGAGTGGTGGATTAATAAGGGCGCAGATTATAATTATGATTGGTCTCTGGAAGAATATAATGGCAAGACTAGTTATAGTGTATACGTAAACCATTTCAATATAGTAAAAGACAAATGGTATTTCATGTTGTTTTCTAGTGGCAAGCAATATACAGGCGGAGGATTTACTAGGCTAGCTTTCTTAGATATATCAGGCCGAGCAGAATTTGACGATTCATACCCAGGAAACCCTTCTATTATTTATGATATACCTGGCGGAAGTGATGTGATTATCGGTAAAGAATTTGACGGTTGGATTTGTGAACCTAGAATATCCAAATCCGATAGTAATCTAGGCACAGATCACGGTGGTCATAGATATAATACTAATGTCGTGAATATAACTTTCAATCAAGGTCAATGGGAAAGCCCAGTAAAGCCTTATTCTAGGATGTACCCCTTTTCTTTTTATGTTGGAAATAGTAATGAGTATTTCGGTCATTATGCCAACGTAGATGGTTATCTCCAAGTAGATAATTCTACTTATTTACCTTATTTATATTTTAATGAAAATAACGAGTTTGCTGAAAAATATAATAGTTACTTCGCTATAGATTTGGGTCATAGATATAATTTGGATTTGATTAGGAGATATGGCGCCACTGATGATTTTATGATTGATAAAGAAGCCAATATTATATATTCCAACATAGACACACTTGATCCTAATGACGCTTTTATGACGGAGCCCAGTTTTGATATAGATGACTCTTTCTACGGCTATGGTGGAGAATTTATAAGTGACGACAGATGGTATATAAGTGATAACATAGTTGGTAAAGAGAGAACATATCTCAGTATGAAAAATGGTCGTCTAGAACATACGGTCAACTCTAGTTATGATGATGTTAGTTTTTATTCACGATTTGGTTTCAAGGGAGATTTTGATATTGAAGTTAAGCTGGGGAAGATAACAACTCTTAGTAACTACGCGTGGTGGTCTTCTTTTAGAGTGGATTTTTCTGATAAACCTAAGAGCACCCATGATGGAGATTCTTCAAAAACCTACGTTAATGCTAGAATGGAGTATCGACTAGATACCAACTCTCCGCACTACAGAGCAAAAGCTATTTTTGTGAGTGGAGGGTCTTCTAACAGCTCAGATGTTAGTTTAGGGAGCACCAATGATATAGGATTTAGAATAATTAGAGAGGGCTATCATTTTAGCATTAAATATTATTTGAATGGGGTGTGGAAAGACCTGGGCGATAGTGCTGTTCCTGATGCCCGCGGTAAAGACGTAGTTAGGATTAGATTTGGTTTGACTTGTGATACCGACTATCCTACAACAAAAATATATTGGAAAAATTTCAAAGTTAATAGTGCAGATAGAGTAGTAATGCGCAGCACTTATGAAGACGCACGTTGGGTGGGCGTGGAGTTACTTAATGGAGATGGAACCACTCGTTATTTAAATAAATTGGGAATTTATCCTAATTTGACTAATAACATAGCCCCAGACAATATACGCTATAACAGTCTTGACTGGGAGGATTTAGGACCCTCAGTTACCAGTTACAGCGAAGGTATTAATGTTGCTTTAGACGCTACGGTCAGCGGCTCTAGTTATATAGGAGACAACCTTCCCAGCCTTGTTACTAACGGAGATACTTCTGGTGTGGTATTAAATAGAGTGTGGTTATCTAATAATAGACCTGAGCAATGGTTATTGATAGATTTAGGAGAGGCTAAAGAGATTTACAGAGTAAAAATATATCACGGATATGACCCAGATGATGATGATTTTATCATAGAAGATTATACTATAGAATCCTCACTAGATAATCAATCATTCACCACTAGATGGGTTATAACAGGCAACAATTCATTTGAACGTACACACGATTTAGCTGATCCATTCGCTGCTAGGTATATAAGAGTTTATATAGATAGTTATAGAGCTGACAACCAATTATACGTTAAACAAGCAGATGGTATAAATTATACTATATTCCAAGGTGCCACTTTGAGGGAGATAGAAGTTTATGAATACTATGGCTACACGTATATAAGTAGTGAAGAATGGCCTATAATAGCCATCAATTTAAGAGATCAGTTTTATATAAAAGGTCACCAATTGACAGGTTTGTTTGAGGAGGGTGAGGCCACTAACTGGAGCAACGAGGCTTCTAATTTTGCCTGGTCAGATTCCATAAGACAAAACCCCCAAAGAGTGAGATTTGGCGAGTGGGGCGGAAGTTTTGATTATGAACAATGGGTCTTAATTAAAAGAGACACTGCTACTTATCATAATGTGCTTACACCACCGCCAGAAAACCAGTTAGCTGATACTGTATATCATGGGGTAGACTATTTAAAACATGCAATAATACAATCTACAACCAAGGAAAATCCAATAAATTATCCATGGTGGTGGTCATCCGAAATAAGCACACTATCTAGGGACTATGATAAACCTGTGGAAGATTGTAACAATTCTCTTAAAATATCATACCCAGCATCTTCCGCCTTAGATACTGTGCAGTTTATAGAGGGCGATGATTGGGGAGTAGATTCTGACTTTGCTTATAGAGATGGTATAGGATTTAGATGGTATATAAGTGATGCAGATAGGTTGGATACTACAGAGGGTTATGTTTTCTTTGGCGGTACAGATGGTACTGCTGAACAAAAACCCATAGAATATAGATGGTATTTAAGTACTCTATCGGGCGTAAATTCGTTAGAGACTGGTTGGAATGATATATTTTTCCGTTTGAAAATGGCGGATGAGGTTATAAAAAATGAAGATCCAGATGTACGTGATTTAATTTCTCCCACTATGCAAGATTATATAAAGTGGCATACTTTTGGTATTAAGTTTAAAGGTAGGGGCCAGCCTTTTACAATGAATATAGATGGTAATAAAATAGTACGCAATCATTTTGGAGATGCTTCTAAATTTGACTACGGATTGTATCTAACTGGTTCAGATTATCTAGACTGCCCACTATCAGAATTAGATTTCAAAGCATGTACCATAGAGTTTTGGTTTCGACCTGATTATAATTTTTTGGGCGTAGATGTCAACAGAAATTTTAAAAACAGATCTATATTCCATTTTGGTAATGTGGCTAATGACGTTTTTGGTATGTTGATAAACACCAAGGGGTTTAATTTTTATTATGGAAATCTATCTACTGATTTTAGTGCTATGATAGCACAAGGTCTTTCAGTTATAAATCCAATAGATCAACTTTATCACTTTGCAATAGTAGTCTCTTCCAATGGCCGTAACATATCAAGTGATGGTAGTACAATAAGGTTTTATATGAACAACGGTCTTGTGGCAATCAATCGTGATACTTGGAGTTATTCAGACGATAAGCTTTTTAAATTTACTTTGGGCGGCAAGGCTCCATTAAATATAGTTAGAGATTCCAACGCCGTCGCAACTGTTTCAGCAGATGGAGTGATCTCCAATCTTAGAATGTATAATTATTGTCGAAATGATTTTACAGATTCTATGAACAATACTTTTTCCGAATATGGAGGAGATTTATTAAGACCTGCGGAAATGATTGAAATATCACAAGATAATGTAACCTATTATAAAATAGGGGATGCAGAGCTTCCGTTTTTTTACGAAAAGGTTCCGACAGGCGACAGTGTAAATTTTTATGTGAAATCCAAAATTCCATTTGGATTAACTGGTAAGGAAAGTAGGACGGCGGGCATAATAACTAGTTGGGACATAGGAGTTTAGTATGAAATATAATCTAACAAAATATGCACAAATTGACAGCTTGGGTAGTATAGATTTAGCAGCTGGCGAACTTGTAAATATTACTTCAGATACAGAAGCTAATGTTTTTGTACCTGCTTCTGGAGTATCTGGTACTTTAGTGTTAGAAACCGATTTAGGCGCTAGAGTCCATATAGATACTGAGGTACAATATCATTTTGATAGTGCCCAGCCCAAGAGTACTGTAGCCTCTGGAATAAAATTCTCCTATAAAAACGAGCCTTTTGAAGTATACACAAGTCTTAATACATATTATAACAACGACTATTATTATACTATAGTATCTGGCACAGATGCCCCAAGATATATAAAAATAGAGCATACTATAGTTAGTGGTACTACAGGCTATGTGAATCATTTTAAAGTGTTTAATGATGATACATATGTTGATTTTGGAAATGACGCCACACAAACAGAGACTAACTTCAATCTATCTGTTGAAAATCAAGAGATAGAAATAAATGAACTAGAAGTATATAATAGCGGACCGTCAACAGCTAATGCTAAACTTATAATAGAGCCGCAAGATACTGCGGCAGACAGTGTATTAAAGATATCAGACAGTGTAGATGGGCCTTGGTATGGAGTATACGAGGAAGATAATTTAGTTGCTGGTACAGGTATATGGGATTCTGGTGAAATTACTAATTTATATACCCCCTCTGATATATTAAAACTATCGCCACCTAGTACAGTTGGTACTTATAAAACAAGAGTATTTGAACTTAGTGATTACGAGAAATTAAATTTCTGTACTATAAAATATAATTATCCCTCTAGATCACCACAGACAGAATTTTCAGATGATTTTTCTGCCGCTGGAGTTAATTGGACTGTAGTAACGTCTCTTCAATCCGTTGTAGATTTTACTTTAGGTACCTTAAATTTTTACACAACTCCTATAGATTATAATACCACTGATATACGTACAACTAAAACAGATTATGAATACTCAGAGGATTTTCTATTATCTTTTGATTATAAATACGGAATGCATTATGCTACAGGTAATTATGGACAGCGCACATATTTTATGTGGCCGTTAAACACTTTTTATATTAGAAATTATACTAATACAGGAAACAACCAGACTGATTTACACCTCGATGGTAATACATATGATTTATCATCAGTTTGGAACTGGGCAGATCTAGAAAATACATGGATAAGTGTTAAGGTACGGAGGGAATTTACTTCCCTAAAAATTAAATTCTGGCTTACTACTTCAGGAATAGAACCAGAGGCCTGGTCTTGGGAAGGGTCCGTGTTACCAGAAGATGGGACGTTACCTTTAACTGGCGGAATAAGAATATATGATTATGCAACGCCAAGACGAGATACTGGTCCTTATCAAGGACATGAGGGCTATTACGATAATTTTAATCTGATAAAAAATTATTCATCTAGTCCGAACTCTAGATCTATTATAGCAACTGATTTAGATGACACATTAGAAAATATAGAAGTGAGAAGTTCCAATTCTCAACCATTAAATAGAGAGGCCTATATAGAAACGATAGATCCAAGTGATAGGAAAACTAAATACAGTTGGGTATTAGATGGATCTACAGCAGAAACTACGGATACCTGGTATAGTTATGGCGAATCTATATCAGCCTCTTTTTGGGAATATTGGTGCGATTCTAAAACAGAAGATTTATATATGGTTGATAAATTATGCTATACTGGTTATGGCGGCAACACAAAAATATGGTTTAGAATATTGAGAAAAGACGGCACTCTAATTAGTAGTCCCCTCATTACCAATTCTGATTACGATATTGATTGTTTTTATAATACTTTTAAAATATGTCCTGATTACACTGGAGGTTTCTGGATTTTATACTTTTTAGCAACCTCCTATTCTAGTAATGGCAACTATTATTTACGATATTATGATTCTAATATGAATCAAATATATAATAGAACTGCGACTGCCGCACAAGGCACATTCTTATTTGATATGGATGCAGTTTATGAATCCTCTGGTTATCTTTGGTATACAGATAAAGAATTAAATACGGTATTTAAGATGGACAAGGATGGTAGTATATTAGCTTCCTTCATAGCTACTGAAGAATTGAGAGGAATACTCGCAGCAGATGATGGAGGCTGTTGGTTCATTCAGGATGAGGGTTTAATAAAATTGAGCAGCGATGGAGCCTATGAGGATGTTATATATTTACCATCAGATACCGTGTCTTATGTTTATAGTGACTTAAATGGTGGATTCTGGCTTCATGAGGGCTTAACAGTACGGCATCTAGACTCTGAAGGAACTGAAACTTTCAACATAGAAATACCCGACCTATATGATATTACTCCTATTCATTCTGGGTTTATAACTAGAGAGAAAATATATATAGAAATTGATGGTGTTCCACAGCCTACTACTCCTAAAGCGAGCTATGTAAGTAAGGAACATCAACGTATAGTTAGAACCTGGGATTATCCTACTACAGAGGGACAATTTAAAGGTAGTTGGGACTATAATAAATACGGTGTTATATCACAAAGATTTGATGATTTAGAAACTAGCTACGCGTTTCCTATATCAATTGATACTAGTTGGACTAATGATTCTAACTGGAGGAAGGCATCTTTAAGAGACTACACGTTTCCTAATGATAAATACCATCAAATAAAACTTACTCTTAGGGCAGATAATTCTTCCAATTCACCTGAAGTTGAAGGGATATATACTCAGACAGCTATAGAAATACCAAATATTCGGCCACATGATGTCGGCAAATTTTACTTAAAGTCTGACGTTTCTGATTTAGACATAGAAGATATAGGTAATTATACATCTCATGTAAGAGCCTATTGGCTTTATGACGCGGAATAAAATATGGCAGATTACGCTCAAAACATAAACACTTCTTTGTATAAATATTCGAAGCCTGTATACATTACTGAGCCTACGGGAGAAGAGCAAACTTTTATTCCTTTAAAATTAAATCTTAACTCAAGCAATTTTAATTTTGATTTAGCTAGGGAAGACGGTTTAGATCTAAGATTAGCAGAGCGCTCTAATGGCAGTGGTGTTTATCAGATGTGGATAGCCTATTGGGATAGTATTAACAGAAAAGCCACTGTTTGGTTTAAGATACCGAGGCTTTTGGCTAGTGAGACTAAAGAACTGTGGGCTTTCTGGGGATTCGAATATGATACCGGAGCCTCAGATATAAGATACATGACAGGAGAGTCTACGGAAGGGTCTATAACATATACAAATAATTTGGCTCTAGGAGTTAGTACCTCCGGCAGCAATTATATCTCTGGTGATCCAGACGATTGTTTTGATGGAGCAACTGGTCTTTTTAGCTCGTGCACAATGCCGCCCAACGGCTGGATACAGGCTAATTTTATTAGCCCAACTAAAATTAATAAATTACGCATGATAGGCGATGGTTATGGTAATTATGGAACTGGATTTACGTTCCACGCGTCCAACGACAATTTTGCTTCTGAAGATGTGGTATTGTATGAAGATACACAAGGAATGAACTATCGATGGGTAGAATATTATTTTGGCAACAACACTGAATACACTAGTTATAGAGTAGTGAACGACGGTACTACGTGGCTCCTGGCAGAAATAGAAATGATGGGGATAGATGATACCGAATTAGAATCAACCCCTGTATTTTTATTTGGTGATGATTTTGATTCAGATAATTTAGATGTCAATAAATGGCCTATTACTGTTGGTAGTTGGGTAATAGGAGAATCTACCATAAATTTAGCAGAAGACGCTTGGATAGGCACTGGTAATGTTCTAGGTGGACAATCAGCTAATTATGTCGGGTCTGCTTTTAAGATTGGTGTCGCTGCTGGTATGGTCAGCATTCGTAACTCCACCGGGGCTTGTTATCAAAGCTTTAATGGCGTAATGCAGGCCTACGCAGGCGCACAGCTACTAGTAGACGGTGATTTAGAAAATCCACCTTCAGGATATCCTAGAACTTATATAAATGACCCAGGGTGTGGTATAGGTGTAGATCTAGGAGAAATAAGAAATAGTATAAAAACCATCAGAATTTATTTTTATGCTCCGTCCGGCCTGGATTTCATTACTAGCGACAGTTATATAAATGTTTATATATCTGATACAAATAATGATGATTATATATACATAGAGAATTTTCCTTTTGAATTGTTGACTTTAAGTAGTTTTAATAGTACTACATCTTATATAGATTTATCATTTCCAGCTCCTGGTCTGGCATTTAGATATGTTTTTATTACTGGGTATTTAAGAATACAAAAAATAGGCGGCGGCTATGTTTATGACGCTAGTGAAATTGAGATATATTCACAGAACTCTGTAATCAATACCTCGCCCGGAAATTTTATAGTGGAAGAAGGATTGATAGGAATAGGATCTCCTACGTCTACTACATCTCCAGCACACAAATATAGATTTTTAGGAGGCGAGAATAGTTTTGGTATAAACTATTACTGGGATGGCACTGTTGACAGAAAACACGATGCTATAGAGGCTGGAACATATGTTACTTATAATGATGATAACAGAGGTTTGTTGATAGGAGAGTATAATCAAACTTATGTTGGGTACTATGAAGCTACAGATAGAATTTATCAGGGAATGTTAAATAGAGGTGGAGATCAAGAGATAGTTTACAGTGACGATTTATGTGTAGGCGGCCTAGCTAGAGCTAGTTATTTAGACAATATTGCCAACTCAGCTTTTGATGATTGGGGCGCTAGTTATTGGTATTGTCCCAACCACGAAGAGCATTGGATCGGTTATAAGCTCACTACTCCTCAGAGGGTACAAAGAATACACATGTATTCAGATTGGATAGATACTTTCCATATTGAAGCTTCAAACAGCGAAGGAGGCGGAGATGATTTATCAGACTGGTATTTAAAAGAATGGACTAGTTTGCATACCGATTCTGCAACTGGAGAATACTCCGTAGAAACTTATTCTGCTTTCGAGAATAATACAGCTTATTTGTATTATAGAATTAGAATTCCTGCCAATGAAAGTGTTGCGGGATTACCAACTATATCTGAACTAGAATATCAAAAAGTAACAGGTTATGAAGGAGCCTATGATTATGAAGATAGTTGGGAAAGGCAGGTACACAGAAACACCGAGTTAAGTAATTTTAGGGTTTACGGAGAGGAGAGCGCTGCAGCAAATGGAGTTAAAATAGATTGGATAATAGCCAGAGTCTTCAAACCAGACACAGACCCAGTTGTTGATTTGAGCAACCTCTGGCTGGATTATGAAAATATATGGCACCAACCATTAGATTTCAATGAGTACACCTCGGATATAACCAGTGTTGATTTTCATCACATATCAAATATGGGCGGAGATCCTTACAGAATGTCTGATGATGTTACTTCTAGCCTACTCAAAATATTTGTCAGTGATGATGAGACTACTGAGGGCAATATAATTATAGATTTCGGCCGACTTAAAGATACTGTTACTAATGATGACTATGTACATTTTAATAGTGAAGATACAGTAAGATACTATAATGCTAGTAAACTATCAGATTTAGAAACTGATGAGCATCAAAGAAACTACTGGCAGACTACCACCACATCAGGTTGGGCAGCTATAGAATTCCCGACCACTAAAAATATAACGTGTTTAATGCTTAAGGCGGTACCGGAAAATACTGATAGAATGCCTGATAATTTCAAATTTTATGGCTCACAGTCTAATCCTAGATTCAGTGGCTGGTATGATAAAGTTCTTTTGTATGAGGGCAGAGCTAGAGCAGTTGAGGATGAGCAAACTTTTTATTTTTCAACCGATCTTACATACTATAAATATTATAT
>Ga0209536_100000579_pt1 | contig 59102 bp, 34 predicted proteins | sample DeeMarSeWOR28_12_FD_187461 | JGI IMG/M metagenome (GOLD analysis project Ga0209536, IMG submission 187461) | Marine sediment microbial communities from White Oak River estuary, North Carolina - WOR-2-8_12 (SPAdes) (version 2) | ecosystem: Environmental > Aquatic > Marine > Intertidal zone >...
AACACTCTCTGTACCACTGTGATACCAGGGAGCACCGCCATAGGGATGAGACAGTGGTACGTAGCCAAATCCCATCAGCCAGTTGGTTAAAGTTCCGCCTGTGACATAGGGACCTTCAAGGAATACCTTTACATTCAGCGAAGGAGACGGATCTTGTGTAACCTGAAAGAATTTTAGATTAAGGCTGCTCCATTCATTCTCGTCAAGCACCCTTGTCTTGATGGTAGCAGTGTCGTTTAAGATAATTGCTGAGTTGTATTCCTGAGCACTGCCGGAAATACCCCCTCCGCTCAAGCGTGGATCTGACGCATCGGTGGTAAAATAGATCGTTCCGGTTGAATTAGGGTTGCTTAATGTTACTGAAAAACTGTTCGGTGCCATAGCCCCGCTCTGGCTAAAGAGGGGAGGATCATTATCCGGATAGTATCCTTCGTTACGCAATGCAACGAGAAATTGAGCTACATTTCCGTCCATAATATCTGCAATGGCGTCAACTTCGTCCTGCCAATCTTCATCACGGGTACGTCGTGGGTCACCAAGGGACATCTGGCAGTCTCCCCATTTGGCTGATTCCGCAATGATTGCATCACGCACATACTGATTCAAAGTATTCCAGCGGGCCATAGAACTGGAATCGGTAAGAGCGCCGCCGTTAAAGCAGTGTAAGTATACACGATCGGCGAAACGTATCATAAAGTCATCATTTTCACGGAGAGCTGTCCAGATCTCTGAGTGTTCATCATTAGCACTTACTCCGGCTCTTTGGTCCGGATGTACCCAGGCTCCATTCGGAGAGTCGTAACTTCTGGCGACGTCCCAGCACCATTCTCCATCCCAGAAGTAATAACGATAAGAGTCCGCGGGAATATTCTGGTTGCCAGCCCACCAATTATTATCCGGCCAATCGGTTACTGAACCATACCAATGAAGAATGAGGTCATCTATAAAATTGTCCAGATCCAGATATTCTTGAATTTCAGAATAATTTGAAGGATTGGTCATATCATTATTGACTAAGTCTTTAGTCAGATGTTCATAACGTGTGTCATTTCCGGAAATAATCCCGTCATGATTTATGGCGAACCAATCCTCATCTGCTCCCCCGAAATATGCAGAACTGAAGAAATTATCTGGCCGTTCCACGGGATTGTAAAGTCCCCAATAAATTCCATTTATATAAAGATGTACAAAATTTCCATGGGGACCGTAGCCGCTCATGGCAATCTGGCTGTCTCGGAACCACTGGTCTTCAGTATAGGTTGTTCTGTCAGGATTGGATGTCCGGGCCCAAGAACGGTTGTTCCCGCCACGCAACACTATTCGTTTTTGATCTTCCTTAGCACCGTCGCCATTTAGCGGTGCGTTTTCAAAAAGGGGCGTGCTCCAGCTCGAGGAACCGTATTCTGAACGGAAGCTCAACCGTAAGGAGCGTTTCAACCGCAGGTGGCTGTGCCCCTCGATACCGCAATCAATTTGATCGTTTTTGTTCGGGTTCTGAAAATCCAAATATTCCATCGAAACTTTTTGTTCGATTGCGTCGCCATCATAAAAAAAGTTGGCTCCGAAAAGACTATCCGGATCGACTACAATGACCATCGTGGGAATATCTGTTAAACCTTTGATGATGGTCCCACTGTATGCTGGATCGTCAACAATTACGGGATCCATTTCGTAATCATGAAGTACTTCGTCTCCGTTCACGCTGTAGTACTTAACAGGATAACCAGGGATATCATATGGTTGATGGATGACATCATCCAGAAACAAATAAGTGTGCGTCTCAACGCGGGTTGAGCGATAGCCTGTTTTAAAAGCAGCAGCTCGCAGTATACTGGTAGTTGTGACAGAAATAGGACCGCTGTAGGTACTCCCGTGTGATGGAGTGGGTTTGCTACCATCAAGTGTATAGCGGATTTCTGCCGCCGGCGTGGTGGTGGAAATAGTAACATCAAGAGCGAAATTATGAAATCCCCGTTCGGGAGTTATCGTCAGAGGATCGACCGGCAGAGTTCCGTCAGTATTGGCAGAGCCGGGTGTCGGCACATCAAAGAATTGTTCTATCCCGTTATACAAACCATATGACCAATCAGCTGACTGGGGAGGAAATTGGGGTGCATATTCCGAGACAATAATATCCCCGTTTGGTTGCACGAGCCCAAGGTACTCACCGGAAGCACCTAATTTGAAATTAGTATGCAGTTCTGCGCCAAGACGATCTTTGCTAGATGCGAAAATTACCAGGTATCCTCCGGCGGTTAAGTTACGTGCCGGAAACTGCCATTGCGTAAGGTCTCCATCGCCGTCGGTGATATACCAATTTTCGAGGTTGACGTCGGTTATTCCAGTATTGTGAATCTCAATCCAGTCCGAATAATCCCCATCTTCATCTTGCAATGTCGATTGATTGCTTGCCATAAATTCACTAATTTGCAGATCTGTAGAATAAACTTTAATCAGATATATAGTAAAAGCTCGATCCAACGTAGTTCCATCATTATAGGTCGTTCGTGCGGTGATTTGGTGGCTGGTATCAGTATCAAAATCCAGCAGGACGGAATTGGCAACCTGAAGTTCGTTTCCCGCTATTTTAAACCGTCCACCGGCATCATCCGATAAGGAATACGACGTGGCCGTGCTGGTATCAATATCTGTCGTGATAAAGGTACCGATATAGGTGTCATTAGGGCTATGCTCACTGATATGGTTCCCGGAGAGGGCGAGATCAACAGTTCCGGACGAGTTTGCTGCACCAGGAGTAGGGGTGGAAAAATAGGCTGCTGAACCTCCCAACGCTCCGAAAGAATAATCACTGGCCTGTGGTGGAAATCCCGGGCGGTATTCCGAGGCGATTATTGTGGTATCCGGCTGAGTAAGTGCCAGAAATTCACCATCAGTGGTTAATTTAAAATTGGTATGTAATTGTGGGCTGGTTCGGTTCTTATCGGAGGCAAAGACGATTAAAAATTCTCCTGCTGGGAGACTGACTGCCGGAAATTGCCATTTTTTTAGGTTAGTAGAATCATCCGATAGATACCAACCTGTCAGATCGATAGTGTGAGAACCTGAATTATAAATTTCAATCCAATCTGAATATTCTCCATCTTCATCCTGTAGGATTGTATGGTTACTTGCTAGAATCTCGTTTAGGCGTACGTCTGAAGCAAGTCCGGTCTTGGTGAATTTCGAATTCTGAGCAAACAGACTGGTAGTGGCTGCTGCAAATATTATAACAAATATGAAATAAGTAATTGTCTTGAATTCTGACTTGGGTGTTATCCTGAGACTGTGAGTGTATAGGGCATACTCCATCATCTTTATCCTTGCTTGTGTCCGAAAAAACAAAAAATAGTATAAAAAAGGATCTCTTTTTAGAATGTGATATGTTTCCCAGTTTTTAAAAATTGTTTTTGACAGTTCCTCAATTTGTTGGAAATGTCAGAAACCTTGCCAAAGATTTAATTTTGATAATTAGTCAGTAGAACAATATGCGATTAGGTAGTTCTCTCTATATTCCTACGGCCTACGACATTTCTGGATTATGCCCGTCTAAGTAATGTTTTTAGCGCCGCGAATTAAAGATATTGCAGGATACAGGGTACGATGAGAGCTTCATTTTACACCGGAAGTAAAGGAAATTGTTAACAAAAGCTTTATTTGAAACTTTTTCCCTGCCTTCCAAAGGTGATTCAGGTCACAGGTGGCTGGCATCAAATGGAGGTGATTAATGAAATAGGGAATCAAGATATAAAGCGGTTTTATACCTCAGGCGGCGATTAGAGAACAAAACATCAATGGATGGCCAGCGATGATTAACCAACCTCAAAAATACATCGATCGTGTGGTAAGCGATTTCGTACGCACTCGGAATCATTGTTATCCTTTCTGAATATGATTATAAATTTTAACCATCGGTTCCTGATTTGTGAATCATTGACAAATTGCGGCCTTGCCTTTTGAAATTTCCACTCGCCATGCTGCCGACACATTCTGGGAATTTTTCTCTTTGAGTTCTCCCTTCTCTACAAATTTTCCCTGCGCGGTGCCAATTAAAACAATGGTGTTATCGCATTCAAAACGGTCGTCTATCTTTATTTTGGAATCCGGTACTAATGAAAAGTATTACGGCCATCCATCGCGCATCCTTTGATAACCGTACTCTTCACTGGCATCTGAGCTAATGAAGGTATGATCCTCGGTCATTAGTCCCGCTAACATTGCAATATCTGCGGGATTTATTGCTTCAACGAACGACAGTGCTGTTTTTAATGGTGACATGGGATTTACTTATTTTTTAGATCAAAAAGTCGGGAAAACCTTGCTAAACATTTATAGTACGAAAGAGTGTATAAATGTAAGATCAGTTAAGAAAAATCCGGTTTATACCGCTACTTAAGCAGGATCAATTTTTTGCTAAATTTATAAGCACCAGCAGTCATTCTGTAAATATACATACCTGAACTCACATGTTCTCCGTTGTCATTTCTCCCATCCCAAACGGTTTTGTGGGCACCGGCAGCCATTGTCCTCTCGATAAGTGTTCTGATTTTGCGGCCGGATATATCGTAAATGTCCATCTTTACCTGCTGCCTTTCTGGTAAAGAAAATTCAATGACTGTAGCCGGGTTGAACGGATTCGGGTAATTCTGCCCCAGAGAAAACGATTGTGGCGGCGAAATAGCGGCAATATCAATCGAGGTTGCGGTTTGCAATTCAAAATCAGAGACTACCGGCAGATGATCCGTTGCAGTGACTGCATCATCAGGTTGCAAATTGTAGGCGGAAAGAGTATCAGAATTCATCGTCGGAGTGAATAACACAAAACCTTTTTCGGATTCGATTGCACTATCACTGTAAATAAAAAAATCCAGCCTTCCGGGACTAAAGGAGCTGAACGAATCGAACCACGTAAAAAACTGCGGTTGGTTGGTCTGCATGGGTAGCAAATCCCGAAAATCGCTGTTGTTCCAGTCGGGTGAAAATGGCGGTCCATAAACTCCGGTATTTATTATCTCACCGGTTAGCAGCGTAGTCAATTGCTGCGCGTAACCCACCAGATTTAAATCGCCGGCGATAACAATGGGCGTATCGTCCGGAAGGGTGATGATTCCACCGCTAGATTTGGCATCTCTGATAAATGCCATGATGGCATCGATTTCCCATTGCCGCCCGACATTATTTTCGCAGCAGGGCAGGTGTGCTACGATGAATAACAACTTTAAACTATTCTGTCCGTCCAGACTGAGCACAAAGGCGCCGTTTCCCTCGATCTCGTATACATTTTCGATTGGATAACGGCTGACTACAATATTATCCGATCCCGCTTTTGCCCCGTACCATTGCTGCTCTGCGGTGGAGGGTAAAATTGATTCAACCTGGCTGACTGTTTCCTGTGCGTTGTGACTGTAAATCTCCTGAAATCCGATAATTTCCGGGTGAATGGCTTGTAGTATCCGGGTAAATGCCGGTACTCTTGAAGGCTCAAAAAAACCATCCGAAAGCACATTGTAGCTCATCATGCGCAGATATCTTGCATCGCTCTTTTTGATTGAGATGGGAACCACGGCAGGAGGAAACTGCGTCGTGAAATTGTATATAACACCGCCCGAGACATCCGGGAGCCGGTCCTGCCCGGGACCTTCATCTGCGAAGACAATTTTTATGGTATTGGAGGGAAACAATTGATTCGAACCTACTGGTTGAGCAAATCGATCCAAAGAAATCTCAAATTCGGTTGAGGTGACAGTTGGCGAGGTAACCACCCCGATCTGATTCTGAAATACCGAATAACTTGTGGAACCAACTCGGTAAGTTCCGCTCCGCTGGCCAAAATTCCATTTTAGCTCGGCACCAATTCCATGAGCCTGGATTCCTGTGCTGCTATTGTTATCGGTGTCCAGAAAAATATTGATGTTGTTCAAATCCTGCAAATTGAGTTCCTCTCCCACTTCGATTCGCAGATAAAGAAACTGACCGTCATTGGTGACCCAAAGTCGGCCGAGATCCAGAAATCCTCCTGATTGATCATCCGATGGATCGGTGTGGAGTGGCGAAATTGAGCTCCAATCTTCAAATTTTCCATCCATGTAAATTTGTGACAATTGTGCGTGGCAGGTATTTATTTGAATCGATATGAAAAGAATAAAAAAGGAAAAGGCTGTGAGATAAATGAATTTCCTGCGGCTCCAAATTACACTGAAGATTGAAATTATTCTCTGATAAAAAGTGCGATTCAAAAATTTTTGCTTGAGTGTGGACATAATTCTCAGTTTTGAAAGTCTACAAATGGTTTTAATAAAGTTTTTGCCTCATCAGTAAATATTTTAGCAATGCCTTGTCGAAATTTTCGGTGGTCAGGATGCTTTGAAAATCCACATGCATGGTACGGCATTCGCGGGTTAGAGTACCATAAAAATTTTCCACTAATTCGCGGTAATCTTCCCGAATGAGGTAAGGTTGGGTTTTTAATTGTTCACCGGTTTCTAAGTCTACAAATGTGACCTCATCCTGAAAGTTAAAAAACTTATCGTTGGGATCCAGCAGGTTAAATACTAGAACTTCATGATGGTAGTAGCGAAAATGGCGCAATCCCTCCAAAATTTTTTGACTGTCTTCGTACAAAAATTCCGTCAAAAGAATCACCAGTCCCCGCCTTCTAATTTTTTCGGCAAGCAAATGTAGAGTTTGGCTGACGGCGGTACTTGATTTTTGTGGTTGTGCAGCATTTAGTTCTTTAAGAATATATTTCAGATAAGATTTGGTTGATTTTGCCGGAAGCAGACGATGTATTTTATCGGAGAAGAGAACCAGTCCCACGGCATCCCGCTGCTTCAGAAACATATAGGAAAATGCCGCCGCCAGATAACAGGCATACTGAAGTTTAGTGACGGAATGGCTGGTGTATCCCATGGAACCGGAAATATCAACCAAAATATAGGCCTTCAAATTAGTTTCTTCTTCATATCGTTTGATGTAATACCGATCGGTTCTGCCCAATACCTTCCAGTCGATGTCACGGATGTTGTCACCGGGCATATACTGCCGGTGTTCCGAAAATTCAACGCTAAATCCGTGAAAGGGACTTTTATGAAGCCCAACCAAAAAACCTTCCACAATTGATTTTGCGATTAGCTCCAGGTTTTTTATTCGGGAAACCACTTCCGGTTGCAAAAATTGTTGATAGCTGTCTGTGTTTTTTGGCATAAAATTAATGTTTAATTAAATAGTGTAACATGTTATTGCTTACAACAAAATCATTTTCAATTTAGAGGAATGGGTATTTTACTTCCATTATTTATCATCTGCATATTTGATCTATAATTTAGATATAAGTTAGTGAAAAGCCCAACCATTGGTTTGGAATGTCGCTAAATACCGCTGACATGACAAAATATATTAGTCTCGGATTTTCGATCCTTCCATTTACAATATCATAAGTTTACTGTCATGAACTATCAGGAAACCGTGTGGTGCCAATCACTTTATTTATTCTCACTGACCGGCCGGCGGAAAAATAAATTGTATTGATGAACTCCAAATCAATTTTTACATTTAACGATTACTTACAAAATGATATATAATCCTTTTTGAATTGAAAAAAAAGAAATAACTTTATTAGAGGAGATACATTTATGGAGCTTCAATCACATTACAAGGTTGTGATTATCGGTTCCGGGGCAGCTGGTTTAACAGCGGCTATTTATGCCGCTAGAGCCGAACTTCAGCCCCTGGTAATCGAGGGCATCCAACCGGGAGGGCAGCTCACTATTACCACTGATGTTGAAAATTATCCTGGATTTCCCGAGGGAATTATGGGACCCCAACTGATGAATGATATGCACAAACAAGCTGAGCGATTTGGAACACATTTTCATTTTGGAACGGTAACCGATGTGGATTTTACCCAACAGCCTTTTTCCTTGAGTACCGACAGTAAATCATTTACCGCTGATACGCTGATTATTTCCTCCGGTGCTAGCGCCAAGCTACTGGGCTTGAAATCCGAGAGCGAATTAATGGGACACGGGGTATCAGCTTGTGCCACCTGCGATGGATTTTTCTTTAAAGATAGAGAGATCGTGGTGGTTGGAGGAGGAGATTCCGCTATGGAGGAAGCGACATTTTTAACCAAGTTTGCTTCCAAAGTAACCGTCGTTCATCGCCGGGAAGAGTTACGTGCATCGAAGATTATGCAGCAACGGGCGTTCTCAAATCCCAAAATCGAGTTTCAGTGGAATAAAGTGGTTACTGAAGTACTGGGTAGCAAACAGGAAGGTGTTCGGGGTGTGGTTTTGAAGGATACCCAAACCGATGAAGAAAACGAATTTCCGTGCCAAGGTTTATTTCTGGCCATTGGTCATTCACCGAACACAGAAATATTTGAAGGAAAACTTGACTTGGATGAGAAGGGTTATATCATAACCGAGAAAAGCTCAACACGAACCAGTATAGCCGGTGTTTTTGCCGCTGGTGATGTGCAGGATTCCATTTACAGACAAGCTATTACCGCTGCGGGTACCGGGTGTATGGCGGCACTGGACGCAGAACATTATTTGGCAGAAATGGAATTTGAAAAGGAAAGTGCCACCAGCGAGTGATGTAAATTGTTGAGATTTTTCGAGGTAATTCTTGTTATCGAAATGTTAAAAGCAGAAGGCCGGCAAATGAACCGGCCTTTAATCTTTATAGTGATTTTAGGGAATCGATTATTTCGGAATGCTCCGGGAAACGGTGTTCTTTTCTTTTTGAAAAGATGAGTTTACCATCCGCCTCTACTTCAAATACACCCCCACCAGACTTGATAAATTCCGCTTCTATTCCCAGCTCATTTTTTAATGCATCCGCCAGACCGGCGGCTTGAGGGTAGTAGTTTCAAGCAACGCAATATTCGATTGTAAATTTTCTTACCATAGTGGCCCTCCGGTTTAGTATTGTGTGAGATTTTAGAACAATTAAAACAATTTAATTAACGGCAGATCATTTCTTAAATAATCATGAAAAACAGTTTTTAAATTTTTTTGTATGCTTCTTTTGGTATTTAATATGTAAATATAATGATGAACATGAAAGATTTGTTCTTCAATTCTTTCCACCGGCGCGGTTTTTAAAGTTTCGATTCCATTGAGTTTTATTAATTCTTCTTCGAACATTAAGACAATTTTATCTTTAACACGCAAATGAGTGTCGTTGATAAAAATGGTTATATCCGGTTTCAGCGTGCTCACTCGCTGTAAATATGCTCTTATTTGAGGATAGTGAATTCCTTTTGGCGGAGAACATTTCAGCTCCAGGTAGAGAAATCTCCCCAGCCAATTTGCTAAAACATCGTAATCTCCGCCTATATTGGTGCCTCCTATTCCCACATTAAATATGGCAACAGCGTTAAACTCCTGGTACAAAAGTGAGGCGATAAACCATTCAAACAACCAACCGGATTTTAAGCCATAAGCGGATTGGGTCAGTTGGACTTTGCTCTCGTCCCAGTGCTGAATAATTTGTAAGGATTGCATTTGTTCTAGAAACCGGATAACACTATTTGTCGAAGAATAGTGAATCAGATCCTTAAAAGCACAACTTGATTTATTTTTCAATAAATCGTAAAAGAGAAGCCGGACAGGGTATTTCTTCATCAAGCGGTAAAACACCGGAAAATTGTCCTGAATTTCCGGAAATTTATCGATAATATCATAGGGGATCTGATTATTGGTAATCTTGAATCCACGCCCTTTGATAAGGGGACAAATTTGCCTATCAATTCTGGCTAGATAGTCCTTTTGATCCAAGATATTTATTGATTTTTTCAACACAAAATTCCCGAGCCTCATTCCTCTGGTTTATTAAGCGGTAAAGAATCCTCTTCCGGGTTTTCGAACCATTTGAAATAAATTTCGGCACTTTTTCTGCCACTTTCTACCAATTTATCTATTGTGTCATCATTCAGATTGAACGCGGTTGTTTTAACGCCTAGTGAATCAATAAAAATTGTACGATGCCAATCGTTTTTGTGCAGGTGTATTTTATTCATCCCGTCCATATATCCGCCAATGAGCGCCTTCATATAATCTTTAATATTTCTTATGGGTAGCGGAGTTGCCTGATCCATGAGCACTTTTATCTCGTCTTTTGTATCTACCCTCATTCCAAGTGTCTGGCAATTAAAAACGGCTCCCTCCCTGTGATCGTAATCTATTTCTTGCCCATATTTCGGATCGGATAAATATTTCCGGTTATCAAATATATTTATCGGATAATTATAGTATAATCCTCCATCCACATATCGAATTCCCTGATATTTAATAGCGCGGAAAAAAAGGGGAATGCTCATCGAGATTCTTATTGCTTCGGCGATTGACATATTCGGAGTGGTTTCTGGAGAAAAGACCTCCGTAGCTTGAGTCCGGAGATTTGTACCCGCAACAGCAAGATACTTGAAGTTTGAATCATTATCTTTAAGCGCGTTTTCTAAATCCTGAAAGCTGAATTTTCTATTTCCGGTTTTTTGGAATAATTGTTCTTCAAACCAATTTCGAAAGTGCTCTCCTTTATACCAGCCATAATCTTTGAATAAGCTTATCACATCCCGTACATAACCCCAGTAATTGTCCAGAAAAGATTGAAAGCTGGTTTTTTTAAGCAAGTCAAATATTTCCGAATAGCTAAATCCTACCGCCAGCAAGCCCGCTGTAATGGCACCAGCAGATGTTCCGGCAACCCGATTGATGTTATTCAAAATTCCTTTCTTTTCACATATTTCAAGTGCGCCGCAATATGCAATGCCTTTTACGCCTCCTCCTTCGAATACCAGATTTCTAAATTGATTCAGATTATTTGCCATAAACGCCCCACTACAAGAATTGATTTGATGAATACTTCAAAGAAAGATATTTTTTTATACCAGCAAATATAATGGATAGAATAATACTATGAAGACGTGAATTTATATAAGAATAAAAATCATGATATATCTGGGGAATAACTTCCAAATGTGATGCATATAAATTTACCTCCAAAGTCGAAAAAAGGATTAAAAATTTCATTTTTTCAAAATTTTTGATGAAATGAAAATAAAACATATTAAATTTGGTGTTTAAAATTCCGGATAGTATTCAATAGTAAAGATATGGAGGGGAGATTGCGATGGCAAGTTTACCTTGGGTATCGAGCGATGGCAACTTAAATCGAGTTTCCACGAATTGGATAGTCAATAGGAAATCTGATTTATTGTGGTTCATTGGCGGAGCACTGGCCGGGTATGCGTTGTTTTTTATGCATTCCGGATTTAACCTGGATATGGTCACCATCTGGTTTTTGTGGATTATTTTTCTGGATACCCCCCACTTTTTTGGGACCTATGTTCGTACTTATTTTGATAAAGAGGAATGGCACAATAGGAAAAAATTGCTTATCGGCAGTTTTGCATGGCTCTTAGTCGGCCCTGCTACAATCGGTCTTTCATACCTTCTCTTTCAGTCAGGGATTGGCAACTACACTCTCCCGTTTTTTATTTTTATCATATTTTTTAACCTCTGGGCTTACTGGCATGTGGTAAGGCAACATTTTGGAATCATGTCTCTCTACAAAAAGAAGAACAACGATTATGATACCGTTGATACGCGGGCAGATAAATGGATACTTTACGGAGGATTATTGGGACCCTTTGCTGCATTTCTTGTCCGTCATCCAGAGGTTCGGGATAGGTTGGGTTTGGGAGGAGTAATGCCTGAATACCCATCACTTGCTGAAGGCGGATTTCTTGCCCAAATAGAGGGGATTTTTACGGCCAATTTTTGGGTTCAGGTACACTGGGAACACATAATTATAGCTTTGTCGGTGTTATTATTCTCCACTGTGATTTTGTTTTTCGTTTATCGCCAATTTTATCGCTGGCGGGCAGGTCTACCCATCAATCTGCCCAAAATATTGTTTTTGATTGCCTTAATACCACTATATGCATTGATATGCTATAGCCCCTTCGTTCTTACCGCACCTTTGTTGGCTTTTTCTGCCTTTGTTACTATCTATCACGATGTTCAATATCATGCCATTGTGTGGTTCTATAGTCAAAACCGCTATCACCGGCCCGGTGTGGATCCCAAAAAATACGGTTTGGCAGTGAAGATTAGTAAGAATTTTGCTACTTATATGCTCAGCGGAATAGCCATGGCCGCTCTCTTCCGTTTATTTGGATGCACGTTTGAAATACATCCCGGATGTGGCCCGTTGGTTTTAACCAGTACCAGCGAATTATTTAGCGGATTTACTTCAAAGGAATTGATTTTAAGCTTTATGCTTGGCTTTTCTATGCACCACTATTTTGTGGATCAATTTATCTGGCGACCAAGCAAGGATAAAACGCTACAGAGTGATTTAAAGCTTAATCAACAGAAGGGATAAATTAAACCGAAATCAGAGAAAAAAGTGAAATGCCCGATTAATCTTCATCGGGCATTTTTTATATCCGCAGATGTTGCTAAAATCTCCTCATTTTTTTATCCCAAGTAGAAAATTGTTTCTGAAATGCTGTAACCGCTATCCTTCCTTGGGTTGCATTAGGCATTCATGCTAACTAGATTCTAAATATAAATTTTTACGGATAAACGTAGAATAATTTTTATTATTTATAGAGAGTAACAGTCCCGCAGAGCTATTATATTTGTATTGTTCTATTTTTATATCACCAATTTGTGGATAATTTTGGAGAGTAAGAATTAGTTTGTTTTTTATAAACTCAACCATTTATAGCAATAGACATGAAAAAAATTAAACTTCTATATATCGAAGATAATCGAGAACAACGGTACATCTTTGCTGAGCAGTTAAGATCCAAAGGTTATTCAGTCCTTCCGGCGGCGGGCGGAAAAGAGGGGATGGAAATTTTTGAAAAAAAATCCATTGATATAATTTTATGTGATTTGAACATGCCTGAAATGGGGGGACTGGATGTTTTACAAAGGATCAGAGAAATCAACCACAAAATCCCTTTTATCATACTCACTAGCCACGGTTCAATTCAAGCTGCGGTAAAGGCAATAAAAAAAGGCGCTTTCGATTTCATCCTTAAGCCTCTGGAAGTAGATATTATTGATCAAACCATTCAATTGGCATTTGAACAGACCGAACTGCAACAGAAACTTTACGAATCGCAGCAAAGTTTGCAGATAATCATGGAGAATGCCCCGGATATCATTTTTTCGCTGGATTCGGAGCTAAAATTTTTATCTCTGAGCAAAGCAATAGATTCAATTTTAGGCTATGAACCATCTCATTTAATCGGCCAATCGATAATTAATTATGTGTATCCTGATGATAAGAAAAAAATTGAATTATCCTATAAAAAATTATGTGCAGGAAAAGAAATCACTTCACAGGCATTAGAGTTTCGAATGCCGAGTACAACGGGCGAAATCAAATTTTTTGAATTAAAACAAAATGTGACCAGAGAAAATGGTAAAGTCCTAAAAATTGGAGGCATTGCAAGAGAAATAACCGAGAGGAAGATGTTTGAGGAGGAATTAAAGAGACAATCTCAAAAATTAGAGGAAAATGTTAGGGAGCGAACAAAATCATTGGAATATGCCAATCGTCAGCTGGCTTCCCTGAACTCGGTAACCAATATTTTTTCTCAGATTAACGATGAAGATAAATTGCTAGATGAAATACCTGAATTATTAACACATACTCTCGATTTTGAACGGGCATTTTTATACTTAAGAGAAGATAAGAATTTAATACTGCGTTCATATTGTCTGGAGAAAGATTCCCCGCAAATCCAAAAAGCACTTTTATCAGAATTTAAACGCAAAAAAATAAAAAATTTATTACCGTTTGAGGAAAGTTTGCATAAAAGCAAAACCTTTTCAATCCCGGATTTGAGCAATGATCCTGAATGGGAAAAAGTGTTAAAGCCGAATTTGAATCTTAAATGCATTCTGATTACGCCAATTAAAATTAAGAATAAGCCGATTGGATTAATCGTTGGAAATCTTCATTCCCACAAAGATGAAAGAGATCGGCAAGATATCGACCGATTTGAAATGTTTGCTAACATGGTCGGTTTGGCTTTGGATGACATTCGCGTTTACAAGTCCCTCGAGAAAAAGGTGGAAGAGCGGACAGAGACTTTACGTGAAACAAATCTCAAATTACAGCATAAAGCAAAAGAATTGGAGAATGTGACATACTCCCTTGGTAACGCAAATGTGCAAATGCTCGCGGTTCAGGAAGAGCTTGAAAAAAAACAAACCGAAATGGAAAATCTGTTGGTTCAACTCTCCGAGAATAAGAATGAGCTCCAATCCATACTTGATTCATCCCTTAATGTGGTTGTTTTGGTAAATAAGGAAAATAAAATTATTGCCACAAACCGCAACCTGAAAGAATTTTTTGGACTTTCACCGCAAAATGTTCTTTATAAGAATTTTGAGACATTTGTGAATAGGATTCGCGGTTGTTTTGATAATTACAGGGGATTTCGAAAGTTAACAGATCACCTCTTAAAAAATCCGGACTCTCCTGAGATGAGTACACAACTACTTCATGAAAGAGAATTTGGATTATCAAAACCTACCAAAAGGACTATCTCAATTTACTGTGGCGAAGTGTTGGATAATAGCAACGAGAATATTGGGCGTTTATGGATTTATGAGGATATTACCAAAATTAAACTGGCAGATGAGCAATTGCGTACCATTGTCGAGGCATCTCCGATTCCCTTCATTATCAGCCGGCGTTCCGATGGAAAGGTTCTCTACGCAAACAAGCCTTTGGCAGATTTGGTAGGAGTACCCCGAGATGATGTTGTAGGAAGGGAGACTCTGGATTTCTATTATGATCCGGGGGATCGTCAAAAAGTTTTAAATCAACTCCAAAAATCCGGTTTTTTGTATGATTATGAGATACTGGTTAAACGGGTGAATGAGAGCCCCATATGGATGATATTATCACTCGTCTCGGCTGTACTGGATGGAGAACCGGTAATTGTCGGTGCACTATACGACATTAATGAGCGCAAAAATGCTGAACTGGCGTTGGAGAAAGAAAGAAATTTCATTTCTACAGTTTTCGATATCGCCGGTGCATTAGTTGTTATTCTGGATACCGAAGCAAGAATTGTTCGATTTAATCGTGCATCAGAAAAAATTAGCGGTTACTCGGCTAAAGAGGTACTAAACAGAAAAATATGGGAAATTTTTATTCTCCCTGAAGAAATGGGTATGATTCAGGAACGATTTGAAAAATTAAAAAAGGGAACATTTCCTGTGAGAGGCGAGAATTATTGGATAACAAAGAAAGGCGAAAAACGGTCAATTGCCTGGTCAAACACCGCAATCAAGAGCGATGATGGCGAAGTCGAATATATCATTGCCATCGGAATTGATATTACCGATCGAAAGCGGGCTGAGGACAAATTAAAATTATACCGCAGAATATTTATGAATTCACTCGACGGAATTGCAATTTTTGATGCCAACGGAAGATTTCTGGAAAGAAATCCCGCTCATCGCCGTCTAAGTGGCTATACGGATAAGGATCTGGAGGGGAAGGGAGTGGCGGAAATACTTGGCGTCGAGGAGTTGAAGGAAGTCCGGAAAGCGATTCGTGTAAAGAAAAGTTTTAGAGGAGAATTAAAAGCATTCACCAAAAAGGGTAAAGAGAAGAACATTGATCTTTCAATATTTCCTATCTTTGAAGACAGTAATGATGTAAACTGCTACGTTGGTATCGGCAGGGACATTACTGAAAGAGTATTGACTGAAAAGAAACTGGAAACGAGACTACGCTATGAAAGGGGTCTTGCAGAGGCTTCGGAAGCATTTTTAACCGATTATGATTCAGATGATCCCTTCAAAGAGGCGCTTCAATTTCTTCAAAAAGCTTCAGGTGCCTGCCATGTGTACGTCTATGAAAACTTTGATGATCCGCACAAAGGCCTTTCAATGCGTAGAACTTGCATTGTGAGAGCTCCGAAACTAGAAGAGAATTTTGAAGATGAGATTCTAACCCTTCTGGCATATAAAGAAAATTTTTCTCGCTGGAGACGGAAGATGGAGAAGAATCAACCGGTCTCCGGATTAGTCCGGAACTTTCCACAGCAGGAGAAAAAATTTCTCCAAAAACAGGGGATTCTTTCCGTTCTGTTGCTGCCAATTTGGATTAATAGCGATTGGTATGGATTTCTGGGTTTTGATGATACAATCGAAGAAAGAATATGGGATAACGAAGATATCATTTTGATGCAGACGGCAACTAAGATCATTGGCGGCTATATGGTTCGCAAGAAGGCAGAACTAGCTTTACAGGAGAGCGAGGAGCGATTCAGAAATTTGGTGGAAAATGCTAATGATATCATTTATTCACTCAGTACCGAAGGCATTTTCGAATATGTTTCACCTAATTGGACTAATATTCTGGGACATGAGGTAACCGAAGTGGTTGGAAAATCATTTGAGCCCTTTGTTCATCCGGAAGATGTACCGGCGTGTCGCTCATTTTTGGCGAATGTTTTTCAATCTGGTGAAAAACAGAGCGGAATTGAATACCGGGTCCTTCATAAAAATGGAACCTGGAAATGGCATACTACCAGCGCATCTCCCTTAATATCCCCGGATGGAGATGTAAAAATTTTTGTCGGAATTGCCCACGATATTACGGAGCGCAAAAAGTTCGTTGATGAGTTAGCTAAGACCAATCAGGAACTGCGTCACACTCAATCACAACTGGTACAATCTGAAAAAATGGCTGCACTGGGAATGCTAGTTGCCGGGATTGCTCACGAGATTAATACACCGGTAGGGGCAATTAATAGCATGCACAGTACCTCAAAAAGAGCACTTACGAAACTCAAGGATTTATTGGTTGATACGTATCTGGATGATAAACAAGCCAAAGACCAGACTGAAAAAATCATTAATGTTATCGAGGAGGCAAATAAGGTAATTTCATCCGGCAGTGAGCGGGTGATGAATATTGTGCGTCGCCTACGGAGCTTTGCCCGTTTGGATGAGGCTGAATTGAAAAAATCGAATATTAATGAGGGAATAGAAGATACTCTCACAATAGTTCATCACGAGCTGAAACACGATATCGCCGTTGTAAAAGAATTTACCGATTTGCCACCCATTGCCTGTTTTCCCGGAAAGCTGAATCAGGTATTCTTAAACATACTTGTGAATGCCAGACAGGCAATCAAACATGATCACGGCCAGATAAAAATTGCCACAAAACTTGAGGACAAAAAAGTTATTATTTCAATTGAGGATAATGGTGTCGGTATTCCGGAAGAAAATCTGAAGAAAATTTTCGATCCCGGTTTTACCACAAAGGGTGTTGGTGTCGGCACCGGTTTGGGTCTATCAATTTGTTATCAGATAATGGAAGATCACCTCGGAGAGATTAAAGTGGAAAGCAAGTTAGGTAAAGGTTCCAAATTCATGATCATTTTTCCGGCAAATCTGGACGAAATTTTAGAAAACACTTAAAAATTTGTTTGATTTAGCACTGACCGAAATTTTATTTTCTTTGCTTCAGCACTAACATTGCTACGAAGTGGATTTTAATTCACTTTCTAAAATCGGTTTAATCTGATTTTTTGAGATTGCTCCATAATATTTCTATATTCTTAATTGTTTAATCTTCGAATTCTGTAAATCAATTCCTGTCAGAGATAACAATTTTGTTTTTTTTATGGCAAACACTCAATACTTTCAATTGGTCCAGGGAGTATCGTGAATGTAAGTCCAGAAATGAATTCCCTTTCAAAACAATTCAACTAATCTTACCAATTTTGATTTTCTAGACATAGTACAGGAGGTTCACTAATGCGTAAAAAATGGAACACTAAAAATATTTTTTCTATTTTTTTCATCGTCATCTTCTGGATTATTGAAATTCAAGCCTTTTCAATACCGTTAATTCGGGTAGGGATGGTGGTGGATGGGCCATGGCAGCGAAATCAGGAAATCCGGGAAATGATACAGGATGAAATCCGAAACCTCACAATAGGTGAATTTGATGTGCGTTTCCCGGAAGATAAATTTATCAATGCTAATTGGTCGCTATCCGGTGTTCGAAACGCTCTGGATAAATTACTGGCTGACCCGGATGTTGACTTTGTGTTAGCGATGGGTGTAGTAGCTTCTGCCTCTGTGAGCACAAGAGGATCTCTTCCCAAACCGGTGATTGCTCCGTTTGTAATTGATGCAGATATTCAAGGACTTCCCTCGAAGGATGGTGCTAGTGGCGTAAAAAATCTGTGTTATCTGGCAATCCCTTCTACAATAAAAAGAGACCTTCAGGTTTTTCTAGAAATTGTTCCTTTCAAAAAACTGGGGATACTTGTTAATCCCATTTATTATGAAGCTCTACCCACATTACAGATAAGAATAAAAGAGGCTGTTAATTATTTGGGAGTCGATCCCGAGATAATTCCAGTCCAATCTGTAAGCAATGCAGTCAATAAAATGATTGCCGACAACGTTGAAGCAGCATATTTTGCACCTCTAATTCATCTACCTTCTGATGATTTCGACAGATTGATATCTCTGCTTATAGAAAATAAGCTTCCCAGCTTTTCACTCTTCGGCAGGTCAGAAGTGGAAAAAGGGATCATGGCCAGCTTAAATCCTGATATTTTCCCTCGATTATCCAGGCGAGTGGCGCTAAATTTTCAAAAGATATTGCTGGGCCAGGATCCCGGAACAATTCCTTATGCATTTGCAGCCGGTGAAGAGTTGGCCATTAACATGGCGACTGCACGCGAAATTGAAGTGTATCCTCCCTGGAGTATCATAACTGAGGCAGTATTGGTAAATGAAAAACGCGCGGAGGCTCAACAAAATTGGACACTGATCACAGCAGTCTTGGAAGGAATAGAGGTAAATCTGGATTTACGAGCAAAGAATTATGAGGTATCGGCAGGAAGGCAGGAGGTGAATCAAGCACGTTCTCCGCTTTTACCCCAGGTTGATTTATCTGCTCAAGGGGTCTGGATTGATGAAGATAGAGCCGGAATTTTTCAATCTGAGAGATCGATTTCCGGAAATGCCGGATTAACCCAAATACTTTTTTCAGACGATGCCTGGGCGAATTATTCAGTGCAGAAAAAACTCCAACTTGCTCTCGAAGAGGAACGAAATACGCTGGAATTGGATATCACGCAGGCCATTGCAACCGCATATCTCAATGTGCTGATTGCCAATACTATTGAGAGAATTCAGAAAGTAAATTTGAGACTTTCCCGGGAAAATCTTGAACTCGCCAGGGTACGGGAAGCAGTTGGATATTCCGGTCGCGCGGAAGTTTTCAGATGGGAAAGGGAAATTGCAAATAACCGCCAGGGAGTTATTGCAGCCAATTCTTCCCGCAATTTGGCGGAAATTCAATTAAACAGATTACTTCACCGCCCTGCCGAAGAAAGTTTTACCACCGAGGAAAAAACACTTGAAACCCCGGAAGGATTTTTGGGTGAGGACAGGTTATTCAAATATATGGAAAATCAATGGTATTTTAGAACTTTGCGGGGATTTTTTGTTGAGGAGGGTATTCGAAATTCTCCGGAAGTGAAGCAAATCGATGCCAACATCGCAGCACAAAAAAGGGTGATTGCCAATGCCACTCGTTCATTTTTTTTACCGGATTTGGCAGCCTTTGCCGATCTCTCACATCGATTCTGGAAAGATGGAATTGGATCGGAAATCTCCGGGTCAATTCCGGGATTTACTATTCCTGAAGACACGGATTGGACAATAGGGCTAAGCCTTTCGATTCCGATAATTGAGGGTGGAAGAAAAATCGCCGTGAAAGCCAGTGCAACAGAAACGCTTTCTCAATTGCGCTCACAACGTCAATCTCTCTTTGAAAAACTTGAACAGCGTGTGCGGTCTGCAGCTCATCTCACTGGTGCGTCATATGCTTCAATCAATCAATTCAAGCAGGCGGCTGAGGCCTCTCGAAAAAACCTTGAATTGGTGATTGACTCTTACTCTCAAGGGGTTGTTTCAATAACTGATCTCATAGACGCGCAGAATGCCGCAGTAATTTCAGAAGCAACGGCCGCGAATGCCGTTTTCAATTTTCTGATCGATCTAATGGAATTAGAACGATCGTTGGGTCAGTTTCACTTTAGAAAATCACCGGAAGAAAAAGATGCCTTTTTTAAGCGCTTGAATCAATATTTTGAGAAAATGGGGGTTGAGGTTATGTAGGATTCAGAACCTTTGCTATTATAAATCATTTTTTCAGACTATGGAGGAATACCTTATGATTGTTAAGAATTTCATCAATTTAGTTTATTTAACTTTGCTAGCACTGATATTTCAATCCTGTGCAGAGAAGGAGGAGGCCGAACCAGTTCTTCGCCCAGTCAGATATCAGTCGGTTTATTCAACAGGAGGCGGTCGTACTCGTTCATTTTCCGGGGTTGCAAGAGCCGGCATTCGTTCCCGCCTGAGTTTTAAGGTGGGAGGTACCATTCAAAAAATCAATGTTCAGGTTGGAGACAAAGTAAAACCCAATCAACTAATTGCAGAGTTGGATCCTACAGACTACCGCTTACAGGTACAACAGGCAGAAGCATCTCTGGAAAGTGCCCGGGCACAGGAACGAAATGCCAGGGCGAACTACGAGCGAATAAGCCAACTTTATGAGAGGCGGAATGCTTCCCGAAATGACCTGGATGCAGCGAGAGCCGCATCTGAATCTGCTGTCGCGCAGGTGCGTGCCGCTGAAAAACAACTCGATTTGGCCAGGTCTCAATTGAGTTATACTCGCCTTACCGCACCGGTAAGTGGTGGGATAGCAATGGTTGATGTGGAGGTAAACGAGAACGTTCAGCCTGGTCAAACAATTGTTGAACTTACATCAAGTTCAGAGATCGAGGTTAGGGTTGCCGTCCCGGGCATTTTAATTGCTCGGATACGTGAAGGGGATAAAGTTCAGGTGTATTTTGATGCAAAACCCGGAAAGGTGTTTCCAGCAACGGTCACTGAAGTCGGGGTTGCGGCAACTGAATTTGCTACTACATTTCCGGTTACCGTTAAGTTAGATGTTTCAGATCCCGATGTCAGACCAGGTATGGCTGCGGAGGTAAATTTTAAATTTGGTTCGGAAGGACAACCCGCCCGTATCATTGTTCCATCGGTTGCGATTGCTGAAGATGATGAGGGTCGATTTGTGTTTGTAGTTGAAGAGACCAATGAATCTAATGTGGGCGTTGTCAAAAGAAAACCGGTAAGTATTGGCGATCTAACTGACGAGGGAATTGAAGTGTATGACGGTCTTGAGGAAGGTGAGAAATTGGTAACTGCCGGAGTAAGCAAATTAGCTGATGGTCAAAAGGTTAAACTCCTCACAGCCAGGGAGAATTAGATTATGAACATCACGCAATTTGCAATTGAGAAAAAACGTATCACAGGGGTATCACTGTTCCTTATTCTGGTGACGGGCATATTGACTTATTTTAATATGCCTCGCTCCGAGGATCCTGGTTTTATAATTCGAACTGCTCAAATTCAAACCATCTTTCCGGGAGCCAGTCCCGAACGGATTGAGCTGCTCATAACCGATAAACTTGAAAAACGAATCCAGGAAATGCCTGAAATTGATTTTGTGAATAGCATTTCAAAATCAGGGATTTCCATAATTATGGTAAATATCAAAGAATCATATACCGAAATGCAACCCATCTGGGATAAATTAAGACGTAAGGTTAATCTGGCTAAGGGTTCATTGCCATCGGGTATTGCCGGTCCATTTGTCAATGATGAATTTGGTGACGTGTATGGAACGGTTGTTGCACTTACCGCGGAAGGATATTCATATGCAGAAATGAAGGAAATCGCAGATGTTTGTAGAGATGAACTCTTGCTTATAGAAGAAGTAGCAAAAGTAGATATCCATGGCATCCAGGATGAGAGAGTTTATGTAGAATTTAATAATGCTCGCTTGTCGGAATTAGGAATTTCACCAGGCCAGCTTCAAAACATATTAACTTCCAGGAATATAATTTTTCCCGGAGGTGAATTATACACAGACGATGAACAGATTATACTGGAACCCAGCGGTAACTTCGAATCGGTTGAGGAGCTAAATCGAACGGTAATAAAATTGCCGGGAAGGGATGATTTGATCTACCTGGGAGATATTGTAAATATTCAACGGGGATACATTGATCCGCCCGAAACGATGGTGGATTATAAAGGTAGGCCTTCTCTGATTTTAGCCATCAGCCTCAGGGAAGGTGGCAATATTATCAATTTGGGAGAATCGGTTAGACAGCAACTGGATCGATTTCGAAGTGTTTATCCCATCGGTATCGAATTCGATATTCTCTATTTTCAACCGGATTTTGTAAGTCTAAAAATAAAAAACTTTACGAAAAATCTTCTTCAGGCAATGATAATAGTTATAGTTGTAATGCTTATCTTTTTAGGTTTTCGTACCGGCCTCGTGATTGCCAGTCTGATTCCCATGGCAATGCTGATGGCTATAATGATTATGGGTTTTTTAAATATCGGGCTGGATCAGATGTCTCTCGCCGCATTAATCATCGCATTGGGAATGCTGGTTGACAATGCTATTGTTATGTCTGAATCCATAATGGTTTCCATGTCAGAAGGAAAACCACCAGTGCAAGCCGCAATCGAATCGGCCAAGGAACTGCGAGTACCGCTTTTAACTTCCTCTCTAACGACAGCCGCCGCATTTTTGCCGATTTATTTGGCAGAATCCACAACCGGTGAATATACAGCCCCTATTTTTGAAGTAGTAACCATTACGTTGCTCAGTTCCTGGGTTTTGGCCTTAACGATGACACCCCTGCTGTGTGTACAATTTCTAAAAGTTAAGAAAAAAGGGGCGGGGGAGAGTTATGATAGTAGATTTTATAGTTTTTATCGATGGTCTTTATTGACCCTACTTCGACACCCGGTTCTTACAATATTCGGAACCCTTATTCTGTTTTTTGGGGCATTGCAACTAGGACCTTATATTCCGGCCATATTTTTCCCGGCAAATGACAAACCGGTAATGTATGCTGAACTGGAATTTCCAATTGGTACTCCACTCGAAAAAACGCAAAAAATGGTTCAGCAATTGGAAAACCATATCAGTACGGAATTATTAGCTGATTTTGATGCAAATGGAAAAGTGTTAAAACCCGGCATTATTAATTGGGCGACATTTATGGGTGCCGGCGCTCCCCGGTATCAGCTTTCATATGGTCCAGAACCACCCAATGCCGGTTATGCCTATATGGTGATCAATGTTACGGATCGCTGGGAAATGGATAAATTATTTATTCCGGACTTGAACAAATTTTGTCTTAATAATTTTCCCGATCTCACCGCCAATTTTTCTCCGCTACCACTGGGACCTCCGGTTGAAGCACCTGTTCAGATGAGGATTTCCGGAAAAGAGGCGGATATCGTTTTCGAGTTGGTGGATAAAATTAAATTTCAGCTTGCTGAAATTCCCGGTACAAAGGACATAAATGATGATTGGGGCCATAGAACCAAAAAATTGTTTGTGAGAATAAATCAGCCACGTGCGCAAAGAGCCGGCTTAACCAGTGAAGATATCGCCATCTCTCTGCAATCGATTTTGAGTGGAATCGAAATCACCGATTACCGTGAGCAAGATGAGGTGATTCCGGTGATTCTACGTTCGGTGGCAGCAGACCGGAAAGACATTGGAAAACTGGAAAGCCACAATATTTATGACCAGGCCTCAGGGCGGGCTATTCCCCTCAAACAGGTAGCAGACGTGGAAATTCAATTTGAACCGGCTAAAATTTTACGTCGGGATCGCTTAAAAACTGTTACAGTGCAGTCACAAATACAACCGGGAAGTAATGCAATTGCCATTTCTCAACAAGTGAACGCATGGTTAAAAGAAGAAAGTAAAACTTGGCCGGTAGGTTATAAGTATGAACTGGGAGGAGAAATCGAATCATCCGGCAAGGCCAACGACTCTATTATGGCAAAATTACCGATTGCTGGCTTGCTAATCATACTGCTTTTGGTCGCTCAGTTCGATTCCCTGCGCCGTCCGGCTATCATCCTGTTAACCATTCCGCTTGGGCTTATTGGTGTTTTTATTGGTCTTTTTATTACACAGGAGCCACTGGGATTTGTGGCGTTTTTGGGCGTAATTTCACTTTCCGGAATTGTTATCAATAACGCAATTGTATTGATTGATCGCATTAAAATAGAGCAAGTAGAAAATGGGCTCCAACCGCGACAGGCTATTATAGAGGCTGGTCAGCGACGAATCCGACCAATATTATTGACAACCGGGACAACGGTTGGAGGGCTTATCCCTCTATGGTTGGGAGGCGGTCCAATGTTTGAGGCGATGGCTGTGGCCATTCTCTTTGGATTGATATTTGCCACGGTTCTTACATTGGGATTTGTCCCGACTCTCTACTCACTATTTTTTCGGATTAAGTTTAGGGATTATCGCTATCAATCATAATCTTGTTGGGGGAATTTCCTCCTTTCTGCTGGAGAATTGTTGGGCCAAGGATTTGAGCATAGAATGAATCATAGGATAGTTATTTTAGACTGTTTATTACCATATTTTGTAACCTAGTAAGAGTTCAAAATTTGTTCTCACATGGAGTATAAAATGAAAAAAATCAATTGGGGAATATTAAGTACTGCTAGAATTGGTTTGAACAGTGTCATCCCCGCCATGCAGAAGGGGCAATATTCGGAAATTATGGCAATCGCTTCCCGAAATGTCGAAAAGGCAAAAAATGCAGCAAAGGATTTAGCGATACCAAAATATTACCCTTCCTTCGCGCAATTACTTCAGGATAAAGAAATTGAAGCGATCTACATACCCCTGCCAAATCACTTGCATGTGGAATGGATTCTGAAGTCACTAAAAGCAGGAAAACATGTGTTGTGTGAAAAACCACTCAGTCTGAATTTGAAGGAGGCAGAGTATTTACAAGAAGAAGTTCAAAAGTTTCCTGGCCTGAAAGTAATGGAAGCCTTTATGTACCGTCATCATCCCCAGACGAAAGCGGTAAAAAAGTTGCTCGGTGAAAAGCATATAGGCGAACTGAAAAGTATTCATACACTTTTTTCATACTATAATACCAATCCTCAGGATATTCGCAACCAGCCTGATATTGGTGGAGGAGGACTACTGGATATTGGTTGTTATCGCATATCATATTCACGATACTTGTTTAGTTCCGAACCTATCAGAGTATGCGGAATTATTGACTATGATCCCAAACTAAAAATTGACCGCTTGACATCCTCAATTTTGGAGTTTAAAACAGGTACATCAGTATTTAGCTGCTCAACTCAGATGGCTCCACATCAATATGCAAAAATCCTGGGTACTGATGGAAGGATAGACATTGAATTTCCCTTCACCCCACCGGCAGATAGACCGGTAAAAATTAATTTTCAAGCCGGATCGAAGATCAACCAACTCGTATTTGATGCCTGTAGTCAACACACAATTCAGGGAGATCTGTTTTCTCAGGCCATATTGAATAATACACCGGTTCCGACTCCCCTTGAAGACGGCGTGGCAAATATGAGAGTGATTGAGAGAATATTCGAAAGTTCTAAAAGGGGAAGCTGGACAAACCTTTAGCGTTCTTTTCGATCTTTATCTCTTTTCAACCATTTTTTTAATTCTTAGTAAATTTATTTATCCATTTTAGGGGTAATGTTCTAAATTATGTCTTTCAAAGTAGAGATGAATCCAAACAAATTAAAAGCAATCGCTAATTGATCAAACAAAAAATGAATCTCTCCAATCACAAAAAGCCGAAAAAAATTACCCTCTCCAGCGTGAGTTATGTTTTCAGAAATATCATCTGGCCTCGCAAAAAACTCCTTTTTGTTGGACTGATTCTTATAATTGTAAACCGTCTTTCCGGACTTGTACTTCCAGGAGCCAGTAAATATCTCGTTGATGAGGTAATAAATAAATCCAACATTTCGCTTTTGTACACCCTGCTTTTTGCTGTCAGTGGCGCTGTCTTTGTCCAATCTCTGACCTCTTTTTCACTTACACGTCTTCTGAGTGTGGAGGCTCAGCATCTCATTTCAATTTTGAGGTCTAAAGTGCATCAACATATCATTTACTTACCAATACGCTATTTTGACAACACAAAATCCGGTGGACTCGTCTCAAGGATCATGACCGATGTGGAAGGAGTTCGTAATCTGGTTGGAACCGGACTGGTGCAGCTTTTTGGTGGTGTATTGACCTCAATCGTGGCATTATTTATCTTGATCCGGATTAACGCTTTAATGACCCTTTATGTGCTGGTGCCACTGATTATTTTTGGTCTCATATCCCTCAGAGCCTTTGGATACATCCGTCCAATTTTCAGGGAAAGGGGGAAAATAAATGCCGAGGTCACTGGGCGCCTGACAGAATCTTTAAGCGGGATTCGTGTTATCAAAGGATTTAACGCAGAGAAACAAGAGATCGGTGTTTTTAAAAAAGGTGTCGAAAAACTTTTTTTAAATGTGAAAAAGTCGCTTACCTCTACCAGCCTTGTAACTTCCCTGGCCACACTTTTGTTGGGTATTGCCAGTGTGGCAATAATGGGTATAGGTGCAAAAATGATCATTGATGGTAAGATGACCGTTGGAGATTTTTTTGCTTTCACGTTATACCTTGGATTTTTGATCGCACCGATTGTACAAATGAGTAATATTGGGAGTCAGATAACCGAGGCGTTTGCCGGTCTTGACCGCACTGAAGAAATAATGAGTACAATAAGGGAGGGTGAAGAACCCACCCGGAACCGAATTCTGGATAATATTATAGGTGATGTAAAATTTGAAAATGTTACCTTTTCGTACGATAAAGACAATCCGGTTATAAAAGATATTACTTTCAGTGCACCCGCCGGAACTGTTACCGCACTTGTGGGAACTTCGGGTTCAGGGAAAACCACCATTGCCGGTTTGGCTGCCTCATATTTAATACCTGATGAAGGTCGGGTCACTATTGACGGCATTGATTTATCAACTGTTAAACTTGATAGTTACCGTTCTCGCCTTGGGGTTGTTCTACAGGATGACTTTTTGTATGAAGGAACGATTCGAGAAAATATTTTGTTTTCCAAACCGAACGCTTCGGAAAACGATTTAATGCAGACCGTGAAAGCCGCCCATGTAAGTGAATTTACGGAAAGACTTGAAGATGGATTAGATACTCTGATTGGTGAACGGGGCGTGAAATTATCCGGGGGTCAAAGACAGCGGGTAGCAATTGCCAGAGCATTTCTTGCGGATCCCCAAATATTGATACTTGACGAAGCAACTTCTAACTTGGATACCGAGAGCGAATTATATATTCAGGAAAGCCTGACAAAACTGATGCAAGGTAGAACAACATTTGTTATTGCCCACCGATTGAGTACAATCCGAAAAGCAAATCAAATATTAGTGATTGAAAACGGGCAGATTGCCGAACGCGGAACGCATGATGAATTGATTAAAGCGGAAAACAGATATTTTCAGCTTTATACTTATCAGGTCAGGATATAATAATAACAATATAAGTAATTTTAATTTTCCTCAGAACCAATCATTCATATTTTCATTTCAAAACCAATTAGAGCTTTTTCTCGATGATTCGGGTACAGGAAGAAGAAATTGTAAATCGAAACAGGTATTAATCTCACCGTGCTGATGACTTTGGGAATACATAAAAAATGTTTATTTTATTTCATGAGTTTATGATAAATTTCTTCTTGATTGATAATTAGTGAATTTCTTTTTATTCGAATAATCATGAATATCAAACGGAGAACAACCCTAATGATAGAAGAGAAAAGTAAATTATTCTTCCTGATAATTTTTATAAGTATTATTGTTTTTGAAACAATACCAGTTTGGGCAGTAGAGCCGGTGAGGCCGGGAATTGGATTAGGAACATATCTTATGCAAGGTGACCGGAATAAAAGTGAGGCAGATTACCAGGTGCGATTATTTCTTAGGCATGATATTGCTTCCAGTTTTCAAGGCGAATTCGGAATTTCGAATGGGCGGTTGAATGATGGAACTGTAAGAACGGATTTAAATATTACCGTGGATTACCGGTTTTTAGTTCCTCTCTATCATTCGGAAAGTGCGTTTTTCTTCATGTACCTTGGCGCTGGAATTTTAAATTATTCTATAAAAGATTTTACTCCCGATAGTCTGAATCTGGTTAATCCGAAAGATTGGGCAGCCTATGTTCCAGGCGGGGTAGGAATTGATTTCATGATCAATGATAAACTGGCTCTGGGGATTAATGGCGGTTATAATTTAAGTTTAACTGATCATTTTGATGGCATTCTCTCAGGTGACACGGATGGTTTCTGGGGTATACTGGCGACTCTCTCTGTCGGTTCGAAACCAAAGGATACCGATTCTGACCAGGATGGATTACCCAATAAATTTGAAAACTCAATCGGTACCGATCCTAAAAATCCCGATTCCGATGGAGACAATCTCCGTGATGGAGCAGAAGTTGACTATCATTTCACTGATCCATTGAGTCGGGATACTGATTCTGATGCGTTAACCGATGGTGAGGAAGTGATGGTATACTATACTAATCCTTCACGACCCGATACAGATGGAGATCAATTGACAGATTACGATGAAATTAAAATTTATAAAACTAATCCTAAAAGTAAGGATTCTGATCTGGATCGATTAAGTGATTTTTCAGAACTCAAGACTTACAACTCTAATCCATTGGTTCCTGATACTGACAGTGATAGTCTAATGGATGGTGAGGAAGTGCAGTATCGAACAAGTCTTAACAATCCCGATACAGATGGCGATGGCCTCACCGATGGCGATGAGGTTTATAAGTATCAAACCAATCCATTAGTAAGGGATACGGATGGTGGTACAATCGATGACTACACCGAAACCATCAGAGGTACCGATCCGCTGGATCCTACTGATGATGTTGTTTTAGAGGTAAAAGAGGTGGGAGCGGCAATCGTTTTGGAAGATGTGAATTTTAAAATCAATAGTGCTGAGATCACACCTGAATCTTCAACTATTTTACAGAAAGCATTAAATACTTTATTGGCGTATCCTGATATGCATGTGGAAATCGCTGGTTATACAGACGATACCGGTAGTCGTTCATATAACATGTCTTTATCTCAGCGTCGTGCTGATTCTGTTCGTGGCTGGCTAATTCAAAGGGGAATTGATCCTTTGCGCATAACTGTAAACGGATATGGACCTGATAATCCTCGGGTTCCGAATACGAACTCTGAAAACAGGAGCAAAAACAGAAGAATCGAATTTGTCCGGACAAAATAGTTGCGCTCCATATCTTTAACTATCAAAAAACAGTAGGTGGAAAAGGAAAGTCTAGATAATCTTGCCCAATCCTATGATGTTTTTAATTATGAGCAAGGGTATAAATTTTAGAGGAAAGTAGAGTTCCAGTACGCCGACTTATTGAACAAACTTATTGTGATAAAAAGAAAATTGATTGAAATTGAAAAATTTTTTATTTACTAAAAAATAATTTTCTTCTCATTAAAAAATCAAATTAATTTAATCGAGTCATTTCAAACGTTCCCTCGGATGCTGTACCGTCTTTCTCGACATTTTTGAAAGTACCAATCATTTTATTATCATCAACTATTTCAACATTGCGGGTAATTTGAACAGGACCAGTCATATGCATGGTGAATTGTTTTCCATTCCGGGTCTCTGTTCCTTTATAAAATCTCCTATAACTATCGAACCAGTAATTGTGTATCTCACAGGATTCCGGATCAATGGTGGCAAATCCGTATCCGGAATACGGAGTGCTCACCATTTGTGCAACATCTTTTTCTGATAAATTCAATTGCTCAGACATGCTCTTCATAGTTTTTTCATTTACATCCGTAATGCGGCTTTTTAGGTGGGTGATGACAAATTGTTTATTAAGACCCCATTCAACCATCATCCAGTCTTTGGTTTTACCCATCTGGCTTTCGCTCCAACCTTCCCACTCCCCAATCATCCACGTCCATAAGGTGTCCTGGGCCGGATTTTTAATTGAAATCAATTTACCTTCGTTCGCATTTCCTTTTTCCTGTGCGATTAATAGCAGTGCAGTGAATATGATAAATAGACCGAGTATGATTAATAGTGTCTTTTTCATTTTAATACTCCCTTCATTGTGTATGGCGGGAATATAGCCAAGGGTTAAGAATGCTTTTGTGATTCAGGGCGAAGAATAATATATCAAAAAATTGAAAATAAACAATAGGGTCAACTAAACAATCTTTAGTAATAAAGATGATTGGAAAAAAAGGAATGAATATATATAAAAAATGTTAAATTAAACGAAACAAAAATGGGAAGTTACTTTAGAATTAGGTAGTTTCATTTTCAATTTTCTGTGCTTCCTTCTTGCCTTTTTCTTCGTCAACAAAATAGAATAGGATTCCTCCAACCAGAAATAATATTAAGATTGAGCCTATACTCCACCTGGAAGCGAGTTGAGAGGTCAAACGTATTTCCTCAGGGCTCATGGCATCCGAAATCAAGATATTCTTGACCATCAACCCGACCAGTCCCATTAGAGCAGGTCCTACAATTACTGCAAATTTACCAATCATGTTGTAAAAACCATAAAACTCCCCTGCCTGATTTTTAGGAATCAAACGCGAGTAATAAGATCTGCTTAGTGCTTGAATACCACCCTGAACAAGCCCAATCGCAATAGCAAGAATGTAAAATTCGCGTATGGTGTTCATAAACATACCACCAATCGTAATTGCCATGTAAATAATAATTCCTATCAGTATGGCACCCCGTACATTCCATCTTTGGCCAAGCTTAGAATAGACAATAGCAGCTGGAAATCCGATAAATTGAACCAAAAGTAGTGCTATGATTAAATCGGTATCCTGGAATCCCAATGACAACCCATAATCCACTGCCATTCTGATAATGGTATCTACCCCGTCGATATAAAGCCAGTAAGCCAGCAGGAAGAAAAAAATGGTTTTGTGGTATCTAAACTTTTTGAAAGTGAATAGAAATTGTTTCAACCCATCAATAATAATTGATTTTTTTTGAATTTTATTTTCATGATATTTAATTTCATTTATCCAAAATATAGTGAATAGACTAAAAGTGCCCCACCAAAATGCCACCGTTAAAAAAGAAAGTCTGACAGCGCTGGTCTTGTCCTGCAGGCCAAATGTTTCGGGCATTAAGGTCATCAAAACGTTGATCAAAAAAAGCAAACCTCCGCCCAGGTATCCCAGGGCAAATCCTAAACCTGAAATAAAATCGATATTTTTTTTGTCTGCGACCTGTGGCAATAATGCATCATAAAAAATATTTCCGCCTGAAAATCCCACTATTCCTACCACATAAAGGAATATTGCCCACTGCCACTCACCCGAATGCACAAAGTACAATCCGGCAGTCATGGCAACGCCCAAATAGGCAAAAAAGGTAAGGAATTTTTTTTTGGCATTGCCTTTATCTGCAATAGCACCTAAAATGGGTCCTAAAAGTGCAACAATCAATCCGCCCAAAGCATTTCCAAAACCCAATTGTGCGGTACTTACATTAACATCCGTCCCATGGCTCCAGTAATTCTTAAAGAAGATGGGAAAAAATCCAGCCATAACCGTTGTCGCAAATGCCGAATTTGCCCAATCATAGATTACCCATCCGATCACGCCACGCCCTTTATCACTATTAAGTATTTTCATATTTTAGTTTGAAATAATTGAAATTAAATTTTGATAAGTATATCATTTTTTATGGTGATATTGAAATAAAAAAAATCATCTCACCATGAGATTAAGAGTAAATTAATCATACAGCATGATTTGGAGTAAAAAGAACCGCTACACAAGCTTGCTTTGACTTAATTCAAATATTATTTTGGTAAAATTTTGGATTATCATAGGTCTTCTTTACTATCACTTGGCCGAACATTTAGCCATTGTAGTTACTCAGAGATTATCGGTCGATTAGGCAGTGAGGTTTTTAGGAATAATATGCCAATATCGCGAGTTTCTATTCATCAAGATGATATGATTAAACAATATTATCATAAATTTGTCAAATTTCTTCGAAGATCAAGTTCAAGACCTTTGGTGAGAGCTAATAATTCCGTTTTCAATTTACTGTTACTGATATTTCTAATTATTTCATCGCTAAACATTTATCCTCAACAGAAAATGGTAAACAATCCGGATAGCACAAATATCTTCCCAAGTGATTATTTAAATATACGGGGAATAGAACGCGGTAAGAATCATGTGAGCGCTCATTGGCGTTCTGTTCTAAATGTCTTGTTTTTTATTCCCCAAAAAATGCTTGATGGAATTTTGTTTTCATCAATTTATGGTGCCCGGCTGATTTTAGGCTCTAAAGAAATTGAGAGAGCAGATGATTTTTTTCTTAAAACCCCCAAAACAGTTGTGTGGACTCCCATTGTATTAGTGGATTCAGATTGGAGACCACTGGTGGGATTAACTGTTCTTTACAGGAAGAATAGATGGGGGAATCTGGTTGCTGGTCGATATACTAGTGACAATAAGTGGGATGTTAGAGCAAATTTGTCTTATTCAACTACGAAACGATTGGGAGTCTGGAATTTAAAATTAAATGGCCTCATTGAAGAAGATGATGATCTTCGATATTACGGAATCGGAGCAAATCCTGCTCAAGACGAAAGAAGTCATTTCTTGCCCGGCACAGACTCTTCCTGGGGTATTTATTCGCATAGGCGTGAAAAAGTGGAAGCCATTCTCGGAATCAGACCTTCGCAAAGATGGGAATTCTTCTTCAGTAGTTCCTATAAAAAACGTCGCATGAAGGACGCTGCTTATAAAGAACCAAATATCGGGGATGTTGTTGATATAAATCGACTGGCCGGATTTGAATCACCAATACAGCAGTGGTATAATGAGCTTGCTGTTCGTTACGATAGCCGACATCTCCGTGGAAAATTTTCTCCTGGTGCAAAAATAGAAGGTTATTTGGGAGTATCTAATGGATTAGGAGACGATCAAAGCGAGTTTTTCCGTGCAGGAATTGATCTGGCCGGATTTTTTCCGGTCATCCGAGAAAATCGTCTTATTGTACCAAGATTTCTATTTGATATGGTTGAAGTATTAAAGGATGACGTACCACTTCCATTTTCGGAATATCCTCACATCCGGGAATATCGAGGTACTTCAAGAAGTAAGGTTTTAAGAACAGATTATTTTACTTTATTATCCTCGCTGGAATATCAATGGCCGATTTCAACTCATCTGAATTCTCACTTGTTTTATGATTTGTTTATGGTTTCCCGGGAAATTGATAAATTTAGCTTAGGTAATCGTCTTTGGGCGGTTGGGATAGGTTTGGATTATCATACGTTTGAGGAGGAAGTACTAAGGGTTGAATTTATAACCGGCTCCGATGGTTTCAGGATTCGATTAAATTTTGGATTGGGCAACTTTTCAAGAAGAGATTTGAATTAAGTGTACAGAAAGCTTTTAATATATAAGTTGAAATTAATAACACTATTTTTATCAGGGATGATTTGTATTTTAATGATTGGGGCTTGCTCCTCCTCTCAGCCCTATCGATTTAAGAATGCACTTCCATTCATTCAATATAATGATACCTTACCAATCGATATCCCAAAAGCAACCCAATATCAGGGATTTAACAATACTTTCGATGTTATCCTCAGAAAACCAGTGGTGGATGCCTTTAACTTTTCCAGAATCGAGCCATCTAAGGACGTAAATTCCATGGACGAAGTTCCGGCCTCCAGTTGGTTTACTCCACGACTTGGCTATCGTGAGATAGCCCCTGACGAGCTTCTTCGCGGTCCATTGGAATATGGTCCACCACAACCCCCTATTAAGATTGTAAGTGGAAAATTTGCAGGTCTAACACCCGGCTTTATTGCCGAGGATTCCCGAGGTATTACATATCTTTTTAAATTTGATCCAAAGGAATTTCCTGGAATCGAAACCACCTCAGCATTAATTGTGAACAGATTGTTCTGGGGCTTCGGTTATAATGTGCCGGAAGACTATTTTTATTATTTATCTGAAAAGGACTTGTTCGTAGATCCAAACTCTAATTTAACGAAAACAAATCTGGATTCAATCTTAGGACGTATCTCTCCACCTGAATATGGCTGGTACAGATGTACAGTCAGTAAATTTCTGGAGGGGATTCTTTTAGGGCCATTTGCTGCAACGGGGGTTCGGGAGGATGATCCTAACGATTTTATACCTCATGAACAACGAAGGATTCTAAGAGCATTACGTGTATTTGGAGCATTCACAAACTATACGGATCTTAGGTTGGATAATACTCTCGACGTCTATTTTGGTGAACCGGGCGAGGGACATGTGAAGCATTATCTCGTTGATTTTGGAAGATCGTTGGGGGCTTTCAGTGTCGACGAAAATCAACTTTGGGAAGGCTCAAATCATCTCTTTAGTTTTAACGACGCGGCAAAGAATTTAGTTACCGGGGGGTTAATAGTACAGGATTGGGAAAAACTGAAATACACGCCGTGGAAGTCAGTGGGAGTTTTTGAATCAACCATCTTCCGCCCAGAGAAATGGAAAGAATCATATCCTTTTGCTCCTATTCAGCAAAGCCAACCGCCAGATAATTATTGGGCAGCTAAAATCCTAGGAGCGCTAACCCATGAACAGATTGAAATGCTGGTTATGGCAGCAAATTATCCTGAAGAAGAAGCAGCATTATATGTAATTAAAACATTAATGGAGAGACGAAAAAAAACGGTTGAATACTTCTTAAAACAAGTTTCGCCAATTGAGGCATATGGAATCATCAATTGGAAGTTATATTTAAAAGATATGTTGAAGGCGTTGATTAGTGAACGAGGAGAAGATACAAAATATGAAATTTGCTTTTATAACGACCGTTTGGAGAAAATCGCGGAGAAAATGAATTTGTCGCAGCAACAAACAACTTTCATCCTCCCAATACCACAAAGCCTTTTTGAAAAGGCCGACGGATATTTAATTGTAGATGTCAAATCTGTATGGGGTGGCGAACCAGCACCCCGCTCAGCGCAATTTCATATACGCGCTGATAATCGAGACGCTCCGGTACTCGTTGGCGTGGTTCATTAAATAAGTAAATCCTAATTTGATTTGGTTAAGAGTATCTTTCACTAATATAATTTTTGATTGATTTTGAATTCTCTTTAGTTTATAATCTTTGTTCAATTCCGATATATCTTGAATTTTTCATTTCTGCCACAATCATACGAATATGGCATAACGTTGAAGACATTGTACTTTATTGTTAACCTAACAAATTAGAATACTTCCGCAAACGAATCTCAAATTGTTTTCATGAGTAAATTAGGGCTGCCTAAATGCTTAGACAGACTGTTTTTCCATTAATAAATGGAAAATCACAGAATGTTCTCATCTTTCTCATTCTCCTGATTATAGGTCTATCCATTGATCCGAAGCCTTGTAATGGTCAGTCTGATTCACTTAAACAAGCTTATAAGCAGCTTGCAGATTCAACAAAACTTTTAAGATCCCAATACCGCAGCAGTAGCATCGCGGAAACCATAGTGAACCTTCCCTTAAATCTATTATATCTTCCCTTTGATGTGATTTTTAAAGGAACTACTGCTCTGGTTAAATGGACTGATCAAGAACAGGTGGTGAGAAAGATGGCTGATTTCTTCTCCTCGGAAGATGGCCGTCGAAAAGGCTACCCCATATACGACAACCGGATGTTTGGCTTCTTTTTTAAACAGAAAGGAGTATTAGGAGAACAATCCAGATTTATCGCTTCTGCTTCTTTGGGCTTTAAAAATCGTCAACGATATGAAGTTCGGTTTCAACGGCTTCAATTGGGTAATTTCGGTGCCGGGACTATCGGAGGGTACTACCAGTATTTACAGGATGAACCATTTTATGGTATCGGTCCCGATTCAAAAGCTGAAAATAGAACAAATTATGCGCATGAACAAATTGACGTTCTCGCCGGATTAGGTATACGTCCCAGTGAGGATTTAGCATTTGGAGTGACAGGAGAATATGTTATCAATAGTCTTTTTGAAGGCAAAGATACCCGCTATCCGTCTACTACTGAGGTTGCAAATATCGATAGTCTACCGGGACTGGAAACGGGTGTGAAATTGGCCTCTGTCGGTTTTGCCCTGCTGTATGATTACACCAATAAACCATTTCGCCCAACCTCAGGAGGATTGATCCTTTTTAGGGCCGATGGATTTTATGATGTTGTGGGGGAACGATATGGTTTTTCAAAAGTGCTTCTTGATGCTGCAACAGTATTTCATCTATTTTATAATCGCCGCCTAATCGTTCGGTTTGCTGGAGAAATTACAGAGCCACTGAAGGGGAAGGAAGTGCCATTTTATCATCTGGCGAGATTAGGTCCACAGGAAACCATACGCGGTTTTCAACGTGGCCGTTTTCGGGATTTTGATATGGTTCTGACAAATGTGCAATATAACTACCCCGTGTGGGATCTTTTGGATATTTTTCTATTCGTGGATGCAGGAAAAGTGGCGCCAAATATTTTTCGGGACTTTTCTGATGTTAAAACACATGTAGGTTATGGGGGTGGAATTACAGTTTGGGGCAGGCAGGGAATTACTGCTGATTTTACCTTTGCATGGAGTGAGGAGGGTTTCCGTTTTTATTTTAATCTAAATCCAGGCTTAAGCATTGGAATAGGAAATTATGGCATCACACGATAGTTTTATCAGATCATTTTTCCGTTTAATAAAATTATTAATTTTTACGATTTCCGCACTTTTTCTGATTTCCATATCTTTAGATTGCAGCAGTGGAAGCCGTTTCATGATCCCAGAACCGGTTCTTGATGATAGAAAACCAGTTCCAGAACCCAAAGAACGAAGCATTAATATTGCAGGTGATGTTTTTGAAAAACAATTTTTCGACCAGCTCAAACAATCCTTCAATCTTTCAAGACAGTACAGAAATATCACCGGTACTAAGAAAGAGGCGTATAATGTAAATGCCTTTGATGAGGTAAAAAATTCCAGCTGGTTTATCAATCGCAATCACAAACAGTATATATCCCCGGAAGATATATCGCGCGGACCAAATACCGGTCAACCGGGACCGGATACTTCCGGCACCTGGACTATTATCCGGGTAAAATCTGAAGGAGTAACACCTGGTTTTACGATTAGAGACGGTCATGGCGTTGGATACCTAATTAAATTTGAACCGATTGGACATAGTGAAATGGTCTCTGGCGCGGAGGTAGTTTCAACAAAATTATTTCATGCTGCCGGATACAATGTGCCGGAAAATTATATTGTGTTCTTCAATCCGAAAATATTACAACTTGGTGAAAAAGTGAAAATGACTGATGCAAAAGGTCGTACCCGCTTTATGACAGAAGACGATTTGCATTTGCTAATGAAGAAAGTGGAAGTTTTGCCCACCGGTTTAATCAGAGTTGCAGCCAGTAAATTGATAGAAGGGAAATCGTATCCGGGACCGTTTAAGTATAAAGGTGTGAGAAAGGACGATCTGAATGATATCATCCCTCATCAACATCGCCGGGAACTTCGCGGTTTAAGAGTGATTGCGGCTTGGCTGAATCACTTCGATACCAAAGATAACAATACTCTTGATGTTTATACCAATGATGGATATATAAAGCATTATTTAATTGATTTTGGTTCCACCCTGGGTAGTAATGGGGATGAACCGATGCCTCCTATTGTTGGCTACGAAAATAGTTTCGATCCCCATGAAATTGCTCTAAACACAGTCACAGCAGGCTTATATGTTAGACCTTACTTCAGAAATTACGAGGTAAAATATACTTCAATCGGATACTTTGATGCGGAATTATTCCATCCGCAGAAATATAAATTTATTCTTCCCAATCCTGCTTTTGAATTAATGACCAGTCGTGATGCATTCTGGGGTGCAAAAATTGTGATGTCTTTTACTGATGATCAAATCTGGGCAGCAGTCAAAGAAGGGCAGTATTCGAATTCGGATGCTGAAAAATACCTGTTTGATGTTCTTAAAAAACGGAGAGACAAAGTAGGTCGATATTGGTTTGATAGAATGAACCCTTTGGACCGGTTCGAACTGGTCGGAAATGGTGAGGAGGGGCAAACATTAACTTTCGTTGATTTGGCAATTGAAAGCGGCCTTGAGAAAAAGGAAGAATCCACTTATCGTTATCAATATCAAAAGAATGGTAAGAAAACGTCTTCTTTTCTCGAAATACCTAATGGACAAGCAATTGTTTTGGATAGGAGCAAGATGGGAGAAATTCCTTCAAATTCTTCTTCAGAGAGACTAAATCATACTCAATGGGCTGTTTCCTTTCAAACGCAACGTAGAGAAATGTCGAGTTGGAGTAATCGTGTCACAATTTATATGAAATTTGATAAGCAGACGAATAATTTTCAAATGATTGGACTGAACAGAGAAAAATAATCATAAAACAGTCACTGATCTTGAATCAACTTTGGAGTTTTAAAATGCAATTTTAAGGGAAGGTGTAAGTCTTATGAAAACCAATTCCCTGTCATTGAAAATGGTAAATTTATAATCAAAGAAAAGCATCCGCATGCAGAATCAAAATTCAAAATCACCTTTAGAAAGATTTTTGAGCGTTTTCTCTGAAGTAAAATCGGGAGAAGGATTTTCGGCAGTCTTTTTAATGCTTAATATATTTTTGATTCTTACCAGCTATTATATCATGAAACCGGTTCGGGAGGCTCTAATTCTGGCCGGGGGAACTGCGGGTATTAGTGGTGCGGTAATTAAAAGTTACACAGCAGCAGGGCAGGTAATATTACTAATGTTTGCTGTTCCCCTCTACAGTTTTATTGCCGGTAAAATTCCGCGGAGGCGACTAATCAATGTTGTGACAATATTTTTTGTGGGGTGCCTGGTAGTCTTTTATATATTAGCACTCTCACAGGTTTCTATTGGTATCATATTTTTCCTGTGGATCGGAATATTCAATTTAATGATACCTGCACAATTTTGGGCATTTGCCAATGATGTTTACACTCCCGAAGCAGGGAAAAGAATTTTTGTAATCATTGCGTTTGGCGCCTCTTCTGGAGCAGTTTTGGGTGGAATTGTAACAGATATTCTAATTGAACCACTGGGAATTTATCAATTACTATTGGTTGCTGGTACTCTTTTACTTCTTAGTTTGATTCTCACCAATATTGTTGAAGCTCGTGAAAAAACTTCTCAGGAAGCACAAGCTACGTTTAAGAAAAACCAGGAACCTGAGCCAACAGACCAAAGCGGTGCATTTAAGTTGGTATTTAAAAGCAGATATTTATTAATGATAGCATTTCTGATGATGTTTCTCAATTGGGTGAACACAACCGGTGAATTTATTTTGGGTCAAACAGTTGAAAATACCGCAAAAGGAAATGCTAGTGAACCAGAAATTCAAAGAAGTGCGGAGAATTTTGCATTAGAACAGTTAAGAACAGACATGCCCAGCGATGAGAGTTTAGAATCGGCATCTTCGATTGAAGAATTGGAGGGGAGTAATGGAGAAAAAGCTCAGGAATATATTCAAGAATATAATAACCAATATATTGAGCAATTTATAGGAAATTTCTATGCAAAATTTTTTACAGTAGTAAATTTGGCCGGTCTATTGATGCAATTGTTTTTGGTATCCCGCATTCTCAAATATTTTGGAGTGCGCGTGGCACTTTTGATCCTACCTTTTATTGCCTTAGGAGGGTATTTTCTGATGGCGTTTTTCCCGATATTATCTATTATCCGTTGGGCGAAAACAGCAGAAAATTCAACAGACTACTCCCTGCAAAACACCGTTCGGCAAGTATTATTTTTACCCACAACAAGAGAAGAGAAATATAAGGCCAAACAAGCGATCGATACTTTTTTCTGGCGTGCCGGTGATTTACTATCAACTGCCTTGGTAGGTATTGGAACCACTTGGCTGGCATTCAAGACCAATCAATTTGCCATGGTTAATATTGGTTTGGTTATGATCTGGATAATCCTTGCTATTTTTATCGGGATCGAAAATAACCGACGCACAGCTTCTATCAAGGGTGAGAACTGATAATTATATATTTGTTATAACATTTAACTGGCGCTTAATAATAAAAAGGTAGCTTCAATATAATTAATTTGATTTGAACAAACCCACGTCAGTTTCTTTCTTATTATCCTCTTTAGCAACTTCTCTGGTTGCTTCGACAGGACCATGGAATTTATGGAAGAATCTTCCCCAAAAATATTTTAATCCAATATTGCTATTCGTTTATTAAAATATTGTATATTAGTGGTGTTAATTTCTAATTCCAGGAAAGAAATTCCTCTAATCAACATATTAATCCCCAAATGCAGAATTTAATAAAGAAAATATTCGATATTCGCGAGGGTGAAGGTGCAACGGCGATTCTCATGTTTGTGTACATATTTTTGGTTATCGCCTCGCTGCTTATCATTAAACCGGTCCGGAATTCAATTTTTCTTACAATACTCGGCCCCTCAAAGCTACCTTATGCCTTTGTTCTTGTCGCGCTTTATGCAGGGCTTTTTACCTATTTATATTCAAGGCTAACACTCAAATTTCGACTAAATGTTGTTATACGACTCACAAATATTCTATCAATCCTAATTTTAATAATTTTTTGGCTTCTGTTAAACTATAGATACAGAGAAAGCTGGTTTATCTACGTTTTTTATATTTGGGTTGCAGGTTTTGGTGGAATAACCACCGCTCAATTTTGGCTTCTGGCAAATTATGTGTTTAATGCAAGGGAGGCAAAGCGTCTTTTTGGATTTATCGGAGCTGGAGCAATTTCTGGCGGTATTTTTGGAGGATATCTTACGAATTATCTTGCTCCTATCTTAGGTACCCAAAACATGCTTTTCCTTTGCATTTTTTTCTTTACGCTTTGCGTGGTAATCCTCCGTATTGTATGGCTCAAAAGTGCAAGATTTAATTACCGTGAAAAAGTATTGCAGCAAAAGCGGATTCAATATTCAGAAGTTTCTGCAAATCCTCTGAAACTCATCTCCAAGTCCAAACACCTAATTTATTTAACCGCCATTATCGGGGTAGGGGTCTTGGTGGCAAATTTGGTTGACTATCAATATAACTTAGTCGCGTCAAATTCCATTAGCGACGAAGATAAATTGACAGCGTTCTTTGGATTTTGGTCATCAACAATGAATGTGGTATCGCTGATGATTCAACTTTTTGTGACTAGAAAATTACTGCAATCTTTTGGAGTAGGTTCCTCATTGTTTTTTCTGCCATTGGGAATTATGATAGGTTCTTTTGCGATTCTTTTCAGCCCGGCGTTGTGGTCAGCGATCGCAATTAAAATTAGTGATAGCGGTTTTAAGCAATCTCTTAATAAATCATCCATGGAGTTGCTTTATCTGCCGGTGCCGGTACATGTAAAAAATAAAGTAAAAACGTTTATAGATGTTTTTGTTGATAGTATTGCCACCGGATTAGGTGGAATTCTGTTGATTATCTTTACCATTGTCTTGAATATTTCTGTTAGTCAGGTAAGTTTAATCAACATCATTTTGGTATCGCTTTGGATTTTTCTCATTGTGAAAATTCGCAAGGAATACATCGAATCATTTCGGACGGCGATCGAACGAAGAACTATCAATATTGAACAGGAATCCGTGAATATTGAAGATGCTTCGGTTTTTAAAAATCTATTAAAAGTTCTGGAAAGCAATAATGAACGGCAGATACTGTATGTATTAAATCTTTTGGAAACCATTAAAAATGAGGAATTTCTTCAATACTTTCGAAAGTTATTAACTTACCCATCGACAGATGTTAAAATTGCTGTTCTGAAAATACTGAAACAGTATGGTAACGGTGATTTGTTAAAAGATGTAATTGAATTAGTGGATGATGAGTCTCAAAGCGTAAAAGTTGAGGCAATACACTACCTTGTTACTCATTCCAAAAATAAACAAGAGATACTTGATAATTATTTGGGCCATCTTGATTTTTATATTCAGGGTGCGGCATTAATTGTAATGGCACGAGAAATTCGGGAAAGTAGTCTTCCTGAAGAGGCTGAAAGATTAAAAGGATTTATTGAAAAGGAATATTCCCACTATTTGGAAAGTGAGAGCCATGATAAAAAAACATTGTTTATTAAAATGAATATAACCGATATTATTGGAACTGCAAATTTACCTGAACTTTATTCTCATTTGAATAAGTTGATGAAAGACCAACCCATGGAAGTGATGCAGAGAGCTTTTATCAATGCTGGAAGAACTCATGGCGAGGAATTTATACCTCATCTGATTTCTAATTTAGGTACAAAATATCTTAAAAATTTTGCTCGTGAAGCACTTGCTAATTATGGAGAAGAAATTATCGATGAATTGCTGGCAAACATGCAGGATCATAAGGTCGGTAGAAATATTCGTCTGGCAATCCCACGTGTGATATCAATGATAAGTTCGCAAAGATCTGTGAACGAACTGATTGAGAATCTTAAACAGGGCGATCCGCAACTGAAAAACGAAACTTTGAAAGCACTCAACCGAATAAAAGTCAAATTCCCTATGCTAAAATTTAATAAGGTTTTTATTGAACAGAGAATACTTGATGAACTCAAATTGTACTACCAAATCTTAACAATTCTGTATGAGCAGAATAGTCACCACTTGAATGAAAATAAAACCGTTTCAGAAGATAGTGCTCACAAAATAACCAGTGCTCGAAAATTGTTAGTCACTGCTCTTGAAGAAAAACTAGATGATAATTTGAATAGAATTTTTAGATTATTGGGATTAAAATATACGCCCCGAGATATAATAAATGCTTATCAGGGGATTAAGAGCGAAAGATCCGAATATAGAGCAAATGCCATCGAGTTTCTCGATAACATACTCGAATTGCATCTAAAACGTTTAATAATTCCTGTTGTGGAAGCAACATCATATGAGATGTTGGTTTCAAAAAGTGAAGAATTTTTTGGTTATGAAATTCCAAAGGAAACCGATTGCCTCGAAATGTTAATCAATGGAGATGATAATTGGTTAAAAAGCTGTGCGTTATTCTTGTTAGCTGAGTTAAAGCTGGCAGAATGTAAAGAGCTTGCACAAAATATGCTCAAAGATTCTGATGCTGTAGTAAATGAAATGGCTCACTACGCTATTAATAATATAAATTCTTAAAATAGATATTTATCAATACATTGAATTGTTGTATTAGTTAGAATCAAGAGTTCAGACCAAAATTATGGATATTTGATATGCTCACAGTTGTTGAAAAAGTTATTTTTTTACAGGAGGTAGATATTTTCAAAAATTCAACAACGGAAGATCTGGCTCTGATTGCTGCCATTACACAAGAAATAGAAATGACCAAAGATTCCATAATATACAAGGAAGGAGAAATAGCAGATTCAATGTTTTTGGTTATTGATGGAAGTGTTCTCCTAAAACGTGAAGGAAAAGAGCTATTGGTGTCAAAACAGAACGATGCAATCGGGGCTTGGTCACTATTGGATGATGAACCAAGGGTAGTAACGGCAATTACTCTTGGGGATTGCCGACTTTTAAAAATTGATAAGGATGATTTTATTGATCTCCTTGCTGATCATGTACAGATTACTCAAGGTATATTAAAAACCATTGTAAAGAGGTTGCGTAATTTGTTGACACGGATTGAAGTTCAGGGCTCTACCTAGTTAAAAAGAACAGGCATGCTATTTGGAGATGATACTCTATTGAATTCGACTGAAAAAGAGGAAATAATACGCCTCCGAGAGATGGCAGAGAGGTACCGGAATATGGTTTACTTGGCGGCGGATGCGATTTTGGGCATAGATACGGATACAGGTTTGATTGTTGAGGCAAACGCCATCGCAGAAAATATTACTGGATTTTCGCAGTCCGAACTACTAAAAACGAAAATATGGGATCTTCATCCTGCAAATGAAGAATCAGAGGTTAAAAATCTTCTTGATCTGGTAAGGCAAGATGGAAAAACTGTTACCGGCCAGCTGAACTTAAAAAGAAAGTCGAATGAAGAGATTTTAGTAGATATCAGTTCATCTTTGATAAAATTTAGTAATAAAAAAGTAATTCAAAATATTTATCGGGTATACGATCAGGGAATTGCTCAAAGATACAAGGGAACCGATATAGCTGGATTTTTTGAGCATGTTTTAGATTCAATACCAATTGGTTTGGGGATTATAAAATATACTGATAATAGTCGTCAAATAGAATTTGAGAACAGGGCACTGAAGCAAATGTTCCCTGAGGATGAGGAGAAAATTTCGGGTTTCAAATGGTATGATAAGTTTTCAAATAATTACGAAGAGAAAGAATTTAAGGGAGATGGTTGGCATTTTGAGGAGAAAATATTACCTGATAACAAGGTGTATCTATTTATTTCAGGTTATTTATTGGGCGATGAAAGAAACAAATGGAGCGAAATTCGATTGATTCAAGACATGACTAAACAGCATATTCGAGACCAGCAGCTCATTAAAACCAATCAGAGCTTGGAGAAAAAGCTTGAGCAAAAAACCGAAGAACTTCAAGAAAAACAAACTCAATTAATTCAATCGGAAAAGATGGCTTCACTGGGGAGCCTAGTGGCAGGTGTTGCTCATGAAATTAATACTCCTCTAGGGGCTCTGAAAAGTAATGCTGAAATTCTCGATAACGTTATTTCAAATTTGTTGAAATGGCAAAATGCGGACCGTGATAAAACAAATGATTCAACTGAAAATAAAAGTCTTAAATATCTAACGAAAGCGGCAAGCTTAAACAATATAAATATTACAGCGGTTGAACGAATTATTTCAATAGCAGATAGTCTTAGAAATTTTGCAAGACTTGATGAAGCAAAATTGCAGCTCATTGACATTCACAAAGGCTTAAAAAGTAGTATAACTTTAGTACAACACCAGATAAAAGACCGCATCGAAATTATAACAAATTTTAATGACATTCCCCTCATTCAATGTTATCCGGATCTGCTGAATCAGGTTTTTGTGAATATTTTGGTGAATGCTATTCAATCAATTGAGGGCAGAGGGAAAATTTTTGTGGAAACTTCCATCGAAGCTGAGAACGTACTGGTAAAGATCAGAGATACCGGACATGGTATTTCGAAGGGCAATTTGGAAAAGATATTTGATCCCGGATTTACGACAAAAGCAGCTGGAGTAGGGACTGGATTAGGATTATCTATTGTTAATCAAATTATTGCAAAGCATAATGCTAGCATTAAGGTGAAAAGTAATGTTGGCGATGGAACCACTTTTATGATTTATTTACCTATTAATTGATGTGGAGAAATTTGGACAATGAATGAGTCTTCAAAGAATCCTGTCGTAGTAATTGTAGATGATGAAGACCTGGTTTTGCAGAGTATCAGTTCATTTTTGGAATTGGAAACTGATTACGAAGTTTTAACATTTAATTCCGCGCAGAAGGCGCTTGAAGAAATTAACAGACGTCCGATAGATTTGGTTATTTCCGATTTTCTAATGCCTGAAATGAATGGGCTTGAATTCTTAGTTGAGGTTCGAAAATTTTTCCCGGACATTCCATTAATCCTCATAACCGGATACGCGGATAAAGAAAACGCTATCAATTCGATCAATAAAATTGGGTTATTTCAATATATTGAGAAGCCGTGGGACAACGATCAATTAAAAATTGCTATTCGAAATGGTCTTCATAGCAAGGAATTAAAAGAAGCATTAATGAATAAGGTGAAGGAATTAGATAAAGTCCTTTTGGACAGAGATCGTTTGGTTGAGCATGATAATTTGATGAAAAATGAGCTTGCTTTAGCTCAACGCTTACAAGTAAAAATGTTGCCGGATAATCCACTATTGTATAATGGCATAGAAATATGTGCAAGATACAAACCGGCCCTGGAAATTGGGGGTGATTTTTATGATGTTATTTCACTCGCAGATAATCAACTTGCAATTCTTATTGCCGATGTTACCGGTCATGGAATACAAGCTGCACTTAGCACTTCGCTTCTGAAATTCGCCTTTTCGTCTTATTCTGGGCGGCAGGTCAAGGCGAGCGAGATATTAGGCGGAATGAATAAAATATTGCACCAAATTCTTCCAATGGATATCTTTGTAGCTGCATTGGTGATAGTCATAAATCCTTTGAGCGGAGACACGACGATAGTGAATGGCGGAATCCCTCATCCGTTTTTAATAAAAAGAGAAGAAAGAAAAATTGAAAAAATACCGGTTAATGGCTTAATTTTAGGATTTACGGATAATGAGATTTATGAAACAGGTGAGGAATATCAATTTGTGTTAAAGTCAAATGAATCTCTAATCCTCTTCACTGATGGAGTTACTGAAGCTGAAAATGAAGGAGGAAAATTTTTTGAGGATGGTCATCTCGTGAAATACCTATTTACAAATCTGAATAAAGGACTGGAAACTGTTTTAGATGGCATATTGGAAAAGGTGGATCAATTTATTCATTCTCACAAAAACAGAGATGATATTACTATTATAGGAATTGATAAAATATCAAGTTAGGAGAGGTGCATGGATAATTCAGGTAATCCTGCAATAATTATTATTGTTGATGACGAAGATATGGTGTTGACAAGTTTAAAGTCGTTTTTAAATCTTGAAACCGATTACGATGTACATACATTTACCTCAGCCGGCAACGCTCTAAAATTTATCAAGAATACCGAAGTTGATTTGGTTGTATCGGACTACCTAATGCCTGAAATGGATGGTATGACTTTCCTTTCAAAAGTGCGCGATATGCGACCCGAAGTACCAAGAATAATTTTGACCGGATATGCAGATAAAGAAAATGCCATAAAGGCAATTAACGAAGTAGGACTTTTTCAATATATTGAGAAACCTTGGGACAATGATGATTTGTTAATTATTATCCGAAATGGGATTGAAAAACAAATGTTAATGAAAAAGCTTCAAGAAAAAATTGGTGAGATAAATAAGGCATACGGAGATTTACAGCATCTTCACCAGGAAATTGTGAAGACCTTTGTGTAGTGATTGAATTAGTTACGGTTTATATAAAGAAGAATGATAAAACCAATTTTCCTCAAAAAAATCCCCTTCGAATATAATCCAACGAATTTATTTTATTGGTGAGATTTAATTAGGTATCATTCGAGTCGAAAATTATTGTGTTCTATTTTGATCTTTGGTAATACTTTGGGTTGTTCGGAGAAAAATATTAAAATGGCTTATCATCAACGAAAACTAACATATATTCTGCCTATATTTTTTGTCCTTTGTTTATTGGGCTGTAGTGGAATCGATAGATCCAATCTAAAATCTCACTCTGGCAACTATCCTTTTATTTCTGATACTCAGATTCGAAATGTAATATTATATATTGGTGATGGAATGGGAATGTCTCAAGTCAGAACAGCGGCTATAAAAACCATGGGAGCCAATGGACGGTTCCAAATCGAAAAAATGCCCGTTTTAGGATTAACAACCACACATTCATATGACCGACTGATAACTGATTCCGGGGCGGGTGCAACGGCACTGGCTGCCGGATATAAGACGCGTAATGGAATGATCTCGGTTACTCCGGACTCCGTTCCCGTAAAAACCATTTTGGAAGCTGTGCGGGATAAAGGTCTTTCGACAGGCCTTGTGGCTACCTCAACCATTACACATGCTACGCCAGCCTGTTTCGCTGCTCATTGGCCGGATCGAGCAGACCAGGATATCATTGCAGCGCAAATGTTAGACTCGAAGGTAAATGTAATTTTAGGAGGCGGAAGAGCGTATTTTATTCCTCAATCTTCTGAGGGAAGTAAACGATCAGATGATTCCGATTTGATTTCAAGGGCAAAAACTATGGGTTATGAATTCGTAGATACATTTTCTAAGTTTAAGAAATCAAATCAAAATTTTCTGCTTGGATTATTTGAACTAGGGGCTCTTCCACGAAATTCTCAGGAACCCAGCTTGGTTGATCTAACCGCAAAAGCAATTGAGATTTTGCAAAGAAATGAAAAAGGATTTTTTCTTATGGTCGAAGGAAGTCAAATCGATTGGGGAGGTCATGATAATGAACTTGAATATCTAATTAATGAAGTCCTTCAGTTTGATGCCGCAGTGAAATTAGGATTGGATTTTGCCTTAAATGATAAGCATACTCTTATTCTAGTGACAGCGGACCATGAAACGGGTGGAATGCATGTGAAACAAGGGCCAATTGATGGAAAGGATCTGGAGGTTAGGTGGCTCGGCGGCAGCCATACCGGAGAACCAGTCCCAATCTTTGCATTTGGACCATTTGCGCATCGTTTTACAGGATTGATAGACAACACCGATGTGCCTAAAATTTTAGCAGATATTTGGAATATTAAGGACTTTCCCCGGGAATCGAATTAAAAATGTAAACCTAGATTTCTTCTTTGCCTTTCATTTCTTTCTTAATATCCTTTGGCAAGAAGCCAATTTTGTCAAAAGGATTTACAATACTGGTAGCGATATTCTGAAGATGAGAGTTGATTCTTTTAAGATACCTGAAATACATGGCAATTGCTACTGCTGTACTCACTGTGGTTTCGGGATGACTACCTGTAACATAATTTAATACTTTTTCATCACAGAGGGGATTAATCCAGATATATTTCCTTAAAAGATCCTCCGTATCCTTCGAATCACCCTGCTCAAAATCTCTTCGCACCCTTCTAAAAATATCTTCTATGGATGTTTCAATTCTAGCCAGCTCCTCTTCTTCTTCGCTGTGAGTTAATTTCTGTGGGAAATTCGAAGCTAGCTCAACTATATTTTTAGTGTAATCACCAACTCTTTCGATGTCAATAATGATACTGGCAAGGACAAGGCCTGAGTATAAATTTTCTGGACCTGCAATTGTCAAGTGCTGAAAAACCTTTCTGCGAACTTTCCTTTCAAATTTATTGACTTTCGAATCCATTTTACTGATGTCGATTTCTGAAGGAATTCCCTCTGTTTCTCTGAGAGACTTTTTTGCTTCAAGGAACATTTCGAAGGTTAAATCAAGCATTTCGTAGGACTGTCTATATGCTTGATCTAATAAGGTTCCGGATTTCAAAATTTTTAAAAGTTGTTTAAACATTTCTTTCCCTTATCTAAATAGCAGTATGATGATTAATGGTAGCGTAAAAAATGCAATAAAAATGTACAGGATCGGAATCACTTTGTTTTTTACTGCAAAATCGGAAAATTTATTCGCAATTGCAATAGGAACCTTCTTCAATGGCCACCAAATTACAGTTCCAGAAATGTTAAATAACAGATGAGCAAATGCAACGGTTACCGCATGAATTTCGGAAGTAATAAGTGATGCCAGAATTGCAGTAATTGTTGTACCGAGGTTGGCTCCCATTGTGTAAGGAAATATTTGCTCCAGTCGCAGTATTCCCGCTCCGGCAAATGGTATAATTAAGCTTGTGGTAATTGAACTGCTTTGGGCCATAACCGTGACTAGTAAGCCCAAAATAAATGCTCGAATCTCTGTTTTAAATAGAACTCTGTTAAACCATTCTTCGGCCCGTTTAACAAACAATACTCTTAAGACTTTTACAAGATATCTTAATGCAACAAATAATAATACCAGAGAAATGACTAGGATTACCCAGGGATGTTGCCCAATCAATTCAATCAATATATGGACTACTGGTTTTGTGATTGCTTTAATGGGATTAAATAGTTTTAAACCTCCCATATTCTGGAAGCCATCTGCTAATCTGGCGGCAGCTATGCCTAAGAAATTTGTAAAATACTGAATTGGAAATAGAACAATAACAGACAGCACATTAAAAAAATCATGAACCGTTGATGCGGCAAATGATCTTCGAAATTCATTTGAGCGGTTGACGTGCGCAAGGGATACAAGCGTATTGGTAACTGAAGTGCCAATGTTTGCTCCCATGATGATAGGAATGGCATTTGCCACATTAAGTACCCCTCCACCAACCATTCCCACAATAATCGATGTGGTAGAGGATGAGCTTTGTATCAGAGAAGTTGCAAAAATTCCTATGAATAAACCTACAATAGGATTGGATGTTGAATTAATTAGTGTTTCCGCAAATCCTTTTCCGAATAATTTCAAGGATGATCCCATCAGATCTATACTGAATAGAAATAGATAGAGGAAAAAGAAAAGTTGAAAAAATTTTATGAATAATTGAACGTTTGTTGAGGAAAATTTAGATGATTCGTCCATCATGATCAGGATATTGATGCCAAATAATATTTTGAAGAAATATTGATAATATAACTATTTAGAAATAAACATTGAAATCATTTTGTAACATAGTAGTATTGGTGTTACAAATTTGTTATCGAGGAATTTTACATATTGTTTAATAAGTTCATCAAACTTAGATTAAAATGATTTTGAAAGCGTGACTTTTTTTGTTCCCTCAAAAGTAGTGAGGCATATATATGATGATAAGCAAAAATTATTTTATAATTTTGGGATTACTCCTTTATTCGAGTTCTACATGCAACCAGATAACGCCTGAAGACAAAATTCAGTTATCAAATGATATAAAATGGGTGCGCCGGTCCTTTGAGTATCGGGCACTCTGTATTCAAACATACAACTCAGCGTGGAATTATGCCAAAAAAACGACTACAGGGCTTAGTGAAAATTGGGCAGTTTTACTCGATGTGGATGAAACGGTGCTGGATAATTCCTTCTATGAAGAGTATATATTTAAAATGGGAGAAAAGTATCCATATTTTTGGGATGATTGGGTAAAGAGAGCAGAGGCTGAACTAATTTCCGGAGCTAAAAGTTTTATCGATAGCGTGAGATCATTAACTCCATTTGCAAATATCGTATTTATAACCAATAGAGACACTTCTCAGGAAACGGCAACCATTGAGAATTTGAAGCGGCATCAACTGTGGTCTCAAGAGGATAGAATATTATGCAGGCGAGACAGAGCCGACACTAAAGAAAAAAGAAGGAAGGAGGTCTCGGAAGGAACCGGGAGATGTAATAGCGATGGCAAACGCATTATTATTGCTCTCATAGGAGATCAAATGAATGACGTTACCGAACTAGATAGGGAAAAGTCATTAGAAGTACAAAAATCAGAGGTTCTGGATAATGAAAAATGGGGACAGGGCTGGTTTATACTTCCGAACCCCATGTATGGTTATTGGTTAAATGATTACAAATAATTTGTACTATAAATAGGTTTTGTCCGTTGGAGAATATTTAATCTTATTGTAACATTGTTTTTGGTTATTTAATTTGATTGTAACATAACTGTAATATAAAATAGGTTAATTTTAATCAGAATCTGAGGTTTTTAGAGTCAAGATAAGTTGAAAATAGTTGAATTATTTTGCTGGTCTGTTAAGTAAAAATAAAATTAATGGTGACCTATGATTTCCGAAAAAATTCTGCAACAGAAGTTCGATGTGATTCTTAATGAAATTCGAGATTTAATGAAGACTGGTAAAATCGATGAAAGAGAGATTACTGTATTAACCTTTAAAAATAAGAAGTTGCGTGTTTCTCCTTATAGAATAAGCCTGGAATATCGATTTCCTCTGGAGAATTAAGCCGATCTTTCGCGTTCACTTATCGTGCTCAATTCTATCTTTTTTTGTTACTAATCTCGAATTTCTTAGAAAGGTTACCGGGTATATTTGTATAACAAATCTAATGGGTGAATATTTCAAGAAAAATGAATGGTAGTAAACATTTATTTAATATCTCAGTTATTATCCCTACTTATAATCGAGCTCATTACTTAAAGAGAGTAATTAATTCGGTTTACAACCAGAGCTATTTGTCATCAGAAATTATTGTTGTAGATGATGGGTCCGTTGATGATAGTGCTAACGTCATTCGAAATAATTTTAGTGAAGTAAAATATATTTGGCAGGAAAATAAAGGTCCTTCTGCCGCTAGGAACAGAGGAATCAACGAATCAAAGAGTGAATGGTTAGCCTTTTTAGATTCGGATGATGAATGGTTTCCTAAAAAGCTTGAGAGACAGACAGAATCCCTTTCAAAATCTCACACGTCGAAAATCTGTTATACAGATGAAATTTGGATCAAGGAAGGCAAGAGAGTTAATCCTAAAAAAAGACATAAAAAATTTGGCGGATTTATTTTTCACAAATGTTTGCCTCTTTGTATCATATCACCATCATCAGTCCTGATTCATCGCAGCATTTTTGATGAAATTGGACTTTTTGATGAATCTTTGCAAGTTTGTGAGGACTACGATTTGTGGTTGCGAATTTCTGCAAAGTATCCGGTGCTTTTTTTAGAGGAACCTCTTATAAAAAAATATGGCGGCCATGAAGATCAATTATCCAAAAAATATTGGGGAATGGATCGATTCCGCATATATGCGCTGGAAAAATTGATTCGTTCAGTAGAACTTACTCCGGAACAGCTCCATGCAACCACTAAGATTTTACTAAAGAAAATTAAAATTTTAAGACAGGGAAGTGTCAAAAGAAATAAAAAATTGGCGGTTGAGCAATTACAAGAGATGGAAACATTCTATTTAGATCTTTTAAACAAAGCTATTCACCGTCTTAACGATGATATCAATAAAAAACCAAATAGAATTAAAGTTAAACAAAGATTATTCCCGGTGAGGGGTCCTCATGTCTAGTCCGGATTTAAAGATTTATATCGTTGAAGATGATCCTGATATAAATGAAATATTGGAATACAATCTTCAGCGTGAAGGATATAAAACCTTTACTTTCACAGATGGGATGAATGCTTATGATGCGATTATCGAAAATACCCCTGATTTAATAGTACTTGATTTAAATTTACCGTCGCTAAGTGGAATCGAACTCTGCAAGTATGTACGCTCGAATGAGATGACAGAAGACATACCGGTTATAATGTTAACAGCCCGAAGTGAGGAAATCGATAAGATAATCGGATTTGAGGTCGGTGCCGATGACTATATAACTAAGCCATTCAGCCCGCGTGAGCTTCTCGCCAGAGTAAGGGTACATTTGAAACGCACTAGAAGAATCATATCCTCAGAATATCGGCAGAAAAATCTTGTGGTAAATTTTTCGACTCATGAGGTTAGCCGTAATAATAAAGAAATAAAATTGACGCCTATTCAATTTAAACTATTAAAGGAACTTATCCAATCTGAAGGAAAAGCTCTTTCCCGGCAGTATTTATTGGATTCAATTTGGGGGCAAAATTATTTTGGGGATCCTAGGACTGTTGATGTTCACGTGACCCGGTTACGGCAAAAAGTCGACCCTGAAGGCTCATTAATACTAACTGTGAAGGGCTTGGGATATCGCTGGAATAAAGAATAATCAAAGAAAAACGGCTTTGTGTTAATACGGGAGAAACGAGATTTCGGGAAATGATGCCATTCCTTAAATTTAACCTGCGGAACAAACTTCTTATTGTGGTCCTGTTTTCGCAATTGATAGGCCTTGCCGTAGTGGGTTCCCTGCTATATTTTCAATTTCAAAATTTTTTATACAGGCAAATTCATATTCAATTAAGACAGACAATTTCCATTTCCGAACTTTTATTAGACAAAAGTAGGGTTGTTGCCGGCGATCTTGTTTATCTAAAAGCATTTGTTGATGGAATTGCTCTTATTATCGATTGCCGCGTTACGATTATCGACCAAACGGGGGATGTTCTTGCAGATTCTGAAGTATCAGTGGATGAGGTTTCTAACCTGGAAAATCATCTGAATCGAGATGAAGTTCAGAAATCAATAAAGGACAGGTGGGGATTTTCTATTCGCCGAAGTAAAACATTGGGCAGAAAATTAATTTATGTCTCAAAACTAATTCCAATTGATTCTGACCAGCATATATTCTTACGCGTATCCATGTTCGCAGAAGAATCCGAAGCGCTTCTAGATAATGCCAAGAACTCGTTTTTTATTGGTGGAGTATTGGTTCTAATAATTTCAAGTTTACTGGTCATTTTCGCAACCCTCAGTATGAATCGTACTTTGCGGAATATCATTGAGAGTGCAGAAAAAATTGCTGAAGGGAATCTCGAAACCAATATAAATATTCGTTCCAATGATGAATTGCAAGATTTAGGGGAGATATTGAACGAGATGTCTGCAGAGTTATCGGATTCAATTTACAAATTAATGCGCCAGAGAGAAGATTTAAACACTGTTTTGTCATCAATAAATGAGGGTATCATTGCTATCGGACCTGATTCGAAAATATATTTTTTCAATCAAATAGCATTGAGAATGCTGGAATTAAATGTGTCTGATGTTACCGGAAAACACTATGCGGATATTTTTTTGAATAAACATCTGAATTCTCTCGTAGCCAGTTTCTTTGAAAAATATTTGTACCTTAGTGATGAAATTGAGCTGCACGAAAATAAAATTATGAGTGTTGAGATTAATCCATTCAGTGTGATGGAAACCACTAATATTGGTGCTGTGGTGGTTCTCCGTGATGTCACAAACTTTAAGAAGCTCGAACAAATTCGTAAAGAATTTGTGGCAAATGTATCTCATGAATTCAAAAATCCTCTGTCAAGTATTCAGGGGTATGCAGAAACCATGTTGGATTGGGCTCTCAACGATCCTAAGGTAAATAGAAAGTATCTGCAGAAGATTGTGCAACAATCTCGGAATTTGGAAAATTTAGTTACGGATCTTCTACAACTTGCACGGGTTGAGGGGCTTCAAGGACTGGAATTGCAATCCTTCGATCCAATTCCCATTTTAAAGGAAGTGTTGTTTGAGTTTCAGGAGTTTGCAGCTGAGAAAAAAATAGAAATTAAAAGAAATTTTCCAGAAGAATCATTTTTTGTGGTCGGTGATTCGGAAATGTTTAGGACTATTTTTACTAATTTGATTGACAACGCCATTAAGTATTCCAGTGAGGGCGGCCAGGTAATTTTGCTGGCAGAAATGCTAAATGGATACGCATATTTTTCTGTAAAAGATAATGGTATTGGAATACCACAAAAATATTTTCAAAGAATTTTTGAAAGATTTTTCAGAATCGACAAGGGCCGTTCCCGGGAATTGGGCGGTACAGGGTTAGGGCTTTCCATTGTAAAACATATGGCCGAACTTCAAAACGCCACCTATGGCGTGGAGAGCGAGGTCGATAAGGGTAGTCTGTTTTGGATTAAATTTGAGCGAGGAAATATGAAAGAGTCCATATAACTGTTTTATCAATTCCAAGAGAGTTTAAATTGAATTTGGTTTTGTTCATAAATCTCGATCTTGCCTCAATACTGCTCTAAAGATATTATTATTCCGCGAATCATCCTATAATCCTCATTTCTCAATACCTCTTCGATTTAAGAAATTGTAATCCCATTATTACGATTCTTCACGGGACTGTAACGCCGCTGTAACAATCCTTCTATTAATTAATTATCCTAATCGTTTGATTCGAATGATATGAAAAAATTCTAACAAATGCCAAAATTGACTATATCAATACTATTACGGGAGAATAATTATGTACGGTTTTCTTAATAGGTCGCTAAAATGGTGGTGTTGGCAACCAATCTTTCTCAAGCCTAAGCTATCTTTTGTAATATTTTTAAAAACTCTTTTTATTTTTACCCTATTGATAAGCCTCCCGCTTTTTGCACAGGATAATGACAATCAAACCGGTAAAATCACCGGTGTGGTTGTTGATGATGAGAATGGAGAACCGCTCATCGGTGCTAATGTGGTTTTAGATGGAACATACCTAGGTGCTGCATCTGATATCGATGGTACATTTGTTATATCGGATGTTCCTTCCGGAAAATATACCCTTGTGATCTCAATGTTGAGCTACGCCGAAACCAGGGTTACGAATGTTGAGGTGAAACTCGGAGAAACAACTCAGATCGAATTATCGGTTAAACCGGAAGCCTTAACAACTGAAGTAGTGACAGTGGAAGCACGAGCTCTGGAAAATACGGAAGCATCGCTGCTTAAAAAAAGGCAATTAGCCAATTCGGTGAGCGATGCCATTAGCTCCGAAGCAATTTCGCGTTCCGGTAGCGACGATGCGGCAGATGCTATGACACAGGTAACCGGAGCATCTGTGGTTGATGGTAAATACGTCTATATTCGCGGATTGGGAGAGCGATACAGCTCAACCATGTTGAATGGAGCTGAACTGCCTTCAGCAGATCCTGAAAAAAAATCGGTTCAGATGGATTTGTTCCCCTCTCAGCTTCTTGATAATATCGTTACTCTAAAAACGTTTACACCTGATAAACCGGGAAGCTTTTCCGGTGGTATGGTTGATGTTTCCACAAAAAGTTACCCGGACATGTTTATGTTCAAATTTGCAGTATCCTCTTCATACAATTCTGAAGCCACATTTAAGAACAATTATTTAACATATCCCGGTGGTTCAACCGATTGGCTGGGCTACGATGATGGGACCCGCGGAATTCCGCGAACCTTAAAAGAGATGGGAGCAAATATCCCTACTTATAATCAGGCTCGCTATAACCCGGAATTGGCAAAACAATTGGATGCGGCTTCGAAATCCTTCAATCCGGTGATGGCCCCAAGGACAGAGAAAGCCCCACTCAATCAATCGCTAAATTTTTCAGTTGGAAATCAAACGCTCTTTCTTGGCAGACCGTTAGGATATGTTGGGAGCCTTTCCTGGAAAAGGTCCCGATCATTCTATCAAGGAGGTCTCACCGGAAGATGGCAATTAGGTACAGCAGTTGCAGAGACTGATTCACTTAATCCGAAGATTTTCATGAGCGATTCCCGCGGTGACGATTTGGTGAACTGGGGTGGTATGTTAACTCTTGCATCGAAGCTCCATAATAATCATGAGTTTACTGCAAATATATTTTATACCCAGTCGGGTGGTTCCGTCTCTCGATATCTGATTGGGCAATGGCCGGAGCAATTCGGTACAGCAAATGCCTATTTTGAAACCCGGGTGTTACAGTACATAGAGAGAAATCTCCAGTCCTATCAAGTGGTTGGTGAACATTATCTGCCATCCGTTTTTGGCTCCAAAATAGACTGGAAAGCGGCATATAATAAAACATCCCAGGAAGAACCGGACACAAGATTTTTTTCGAACCATTTCTCAATTCGCCCTTTTAATGGAGGAGACACGACAATTTACAGTATCACTCCTTCCAATTATTCCCAACCAGCCAGGTATTTTCGGGGATTGGATGAAAATGGATTAAACCTGCAGATGGATATGGCGTTACCATTCACTCAATGGGGTAGCATTTCCGGAAAAATAAAGCTGGGAGGCTTTTACAGCAAAAAGGATAGAGATTTTGAGGAAGTTCGTTATCAATATGTACGACCGGCTACTTTCAGATACGAGGGAGACGATCAGAATTTTTTTCAGCCGGACAACGCAGGCATCATTGATTTCGATAGTACACGTGAAGAATTCATATTTGGAAATTATATCGAAGTAGCTGCGGATCCCCGCGGAGGTTCATACACAGGATCCGAGGAAATACCTGCCGGTTATGCCATGCTGGAGTTACCGCTGAATTCCAGGTTGCGATTAGTCGGAGGTGTTCGCTTTGAATCAACCCGAATGAACGTTGCAAGTACCGACTCGATCTCAACCCGACCCGACAGCCTGAAATTTGGAAGAATAGACGAAAATGATTGGCTGCCATCTGTAAACTTCGTCTATCAACTTTCTAATAATTCCAATATCAGATTAGCATATGGCAAAACTTTAGCAAGGCCCACTCTCAGGGAAATGGCCCCATATTCTAATTTTGAATTTATTAATGATTATATGTTTACCGGAAATGTCAATCTAAACCGGACGCTTATTAATAATTTCGATCTGCGCTGGGAATGGTTTGTTCGCCCGGGTGAAATTTATGCGGTGAGTGGTTTCTATAAAAAATTCAAAGATCCGATCGAAAGAACAATTATCGGTACCAGTAGCGCCGATAATCCGGAAATTACCTATCAAAATGTTAATAATGGTACTGTCTACGGTGTTGAATTTGAACTCCGAAAGCGACTTGATTTTGTCAGCTCTCTTCTCAATAATTTTCGAGTGGGAACCAATTTAACATTGGTGAAATCCATTGTTGATATTCCTCCCGATAAACTGGAAAAGATAATCGAGCGTGATCCGCAGAGGACAGAATTTACTGAAGATACCCGGCCTTTACAGGGACAATCTCCCTATCTGCTCAATTTGGATCTTGGTTATGATAATTACCGAACGGGCACATATGCAAATCTTCATTATAATGTGTTTGGCGATCGTTTATCCGAAGTAACTGGCGATGCGACACCTGATGTTTATGAGGACTCTCGTGGGATGCTCGATTTTATTCTTACTCAAAGAGTATACCGAACTCTAAATCTTAAATTTGCTGCGAAAAATTTGCTCGACAGCTCGATCCGGTTTTTTCATGAATATAAGGGTGTAGGGTATGCCAGAAAAGAATATAAACTGGGCCGGACTTTTTCTTTTGGCCTGAGCTATGAGATGTAGAAGCCCCATAAATGAATGAAGTCTTATCTAACCATTAATTGTAATGTAATTGAATTGTAACTGTAGTGTTATCGTTCTAAAACAAAAGAACAATAAACTGCGAACGTTTTGTTACTATCGTTGAAAAAAAAATCATAAACAAAATTTTTGGAGGTATTATGCGATATAGTATTTTACTGTTGGTACTAATTTTAATGGTTCCTGTTATTACGGTGGGACAAGTTGTGATACAAGATGGTTTCATTAACGCCGGTGAATCCAAATCATTGACCAATGATAATCTGTATTTACTGGACGGGTTTGTTTTTGTGGAAGATGGTGCCGAGCTATTCATAGAACCGGGGACGGTTATTTGGGCAAAAGAAGTTCCAACGACTGGTGATAATACCAGTGCCTTAATTGTATCTCGCGGTGGTAAAATTCATGCCAGTGGGACGGCTAATCAGCCAATTATATTTACTGCTGAAGGTGATGATATCAGCAATCCTGATGATTTGACCTTAAATGATCGCGGCTTGTGGGGTGGTTTGATTTTATTGGGCAAAGCATCAATTAATACCACGACTGGCGAGGGTCAGATAGAGGGAATTCCCACAACCGAG
>Ga0209536_100000580_pt1 | contig 59091 bp, 47 predicted proteins | sample DeeMarSeWOR28_12_FD_187461 | JGI IMG/M metagenome (GOLD analysis project Ga0209536, IMG submission 187461) | Marine sediment microbial communities from White Oak River estuary, North Carolina - WOR-2-8_12 (SPAdes) (version 2) | ecosystem: Environmental > Aquatic > Marine > Intertidal zone >...
CGATGCAATCAGACGCTCTTTGATCAGGCTGGATACTACCCCGTGTAGTTTCATTTCATACTCCAGGTCAAATTTCGGAGCGGCCGATTCATTGATCAGATGGCTGAAGGCGAGGTACTCTGAAGATGAAATATCATTATCGGATCTGCCTATCAGGAAGATCATATCCCCTTTGCTCTTGAAATTGATGGTCATCAGGTCTTCCCGGCTTTCCAGAATACCTACCATCCCCACCACAGGTGTGGGGATCACCGAGGTGATATCCTCACCATCGTGCGTCAGGTTGTGGAAACTTACATTTCCGGCGATGACCGGTATCTCCATTTTTTTGCACACTTCGGAGATCCCTTTCACGCTCTCCGCGAAATCATGATAGACAAAAGGATCGGAAGGATCACCGAAATTGAGGCCGTCCGATACTGCCAGCGGTTTCCCGCCTGAACAGATGATATTTCTTGCCGCTTCCGCGACTGCAATCATTGCTCCTTTCCTGGCTTCCAGTTTTCCGTAGCGGGAGTTTCCATCCACACTCATGGCAAGGGCCTGCTGGTGATCCTCAATCTGGATGATTCCAGCATCGGACGCATATTCGCTGCTCAGGTTCGACAGACCTGCCATGGTATCAAATTGCTCATAGATCCACCTTCTGGATGCAATGTTCGGAAGGCACACCATCTTTCTGGCTATCTCCTTCAGGTTACCCGGCATGGGCACATCCTCGGCAGAGATGGTGCGGGCTGCCTTGCCCCTCGGTTTCATATCCCGGATGTAGACCGGAGCACCTCCACCCTTGACCAGCAGGTTTACCGGGAGGTCTCCATACATTTCACCCGAATGATTGATCCTGATCCGCTTCTCTTTGGTTACCTGGCCAATCACGGTGCATTCCAGATCCCAGTGATCTGTGATTTCACTGATCTTCGACAGATCTGTTTGATGAATCGCCAGCAACATCTGCTCCTGGGTCTGCGAAAGCAGGATTCCAAGCGGATCGATATCCTCTCTGATCAGGGGTATCATATCCAGGTTGATCTCCACTCCGGTCCCGCCCCTGAAGGCCATTTCTGCTGCGGCACAGAGCACTCCTCCGGCAGCAATATCCTGCATCCCTGCAATGACTCCTGCTTCATTGACCTCCAGGATACAATCCATCAGGATCTTACCTCCGGCAGGATCGGCTACCTGTGATTCCGGGACCATCTGGCCTTTGTTCCGAAGTGCCTTTGAGGCGAATCCCGCACCGTGTACTCCGCGTCCCGAAGTGCTTTTACCCAGCAGTACCACGAGCTGGGAAGGATCGGTAAATGCTGCCCTGATCAGCTTTTCCTTCCGGACAATTCCCACCCCCATCAGGTTCATCAGGGGATTGTAGTTGTAACTGCCGTCAAACAGGATCTCCCCGCCCACCACCGGAACTCCGAAATTATTCGAATAACTTCCCAGGGCAGTCACCACTGCATTCACCATATCCCTGATCTTCTTTTCCCTGGGATTGCCAAACCTCAGTATATTTAACTGTCCGACTGGCCTGGAACCCATGGCAATCAGGTCGCGATTGACGTTACCCACACCCACTGCACCCTGCCTGGGATCAACGGCAATGGGATGGTTATGTGATTCCATCTTAACGACACAGGCAAGTTCGTCATTGATATGTATCGCTCCTGCATTCTCCTCCCCGGCACCCACATAAACGGCATCTCCCTTCACAGGCAGTCCTTCCAGCCATTTGATGGAGCTCTTGTAGGATATGTGTTCGGACCACATGGCGGCGAACATATTCATCTCAAACGGATTCGGTTCACGACCTAACATGGATTTGATGGAGTAGACCTCGTCCTGGGTCAGGTATGAAAGTGCTCTTTCTTTAAGCTGGGCTGCATTCAGATCCATTTCGCATAAATTTTAGGGGCAAATATAGTGAAAGATGTTATCCATATAATTTTTACTTTTACCGGAAATTGCGTTTTCATGAACCGAATTGCCATTGTAACAGGAGCATCGGCCGGTATAGGCAGGGCAACTGCATTGATTCTGGCCAGAAACGAGTTCGATGTCGTGATCACAGGCAGGAGAGGTGACCAGCTCGAAACACTGGAGGAGGAGATCCGGTCCAAAACCGAATCGGATGTGCTCTCCCTCGCATTTGACATCCGGGACCAGGGTGCGGCTGAAAAAGCCGTTCAGAGGTTAACCGGGAAATGGTTGAAGGTGGATCTGCTGGTGAACAATGCGGGGCTGGCAGCGGGGCTGAACCACATCCATGAAGGTGAACTGAACGATTGGGAACAGATGATCGACACCAACCTGAAAGGATTGTTGTACATCACCCGCCTCATCGCCCCGGGTATGGTGGAAAGGAAAACAGGGCACATCATCAATATTGGATCCATTGCAGGAAAAGAGGCATATGAGAAAGGCAACGTTTACAACGCCACCAAGTTTGGTGTGGACGGACTCACCCGGGCCATGAGGATCGACCTGGTGGAGCACGGGATCAAAGTGACCTCCATCAATCCGGGAGCAGCTGAAACCGAATTCAGTATGGTGAGGTTCAAAGGGGACCAGGAAAAAGTTGTCAAAGTGTATGAGGGATTCACACCACTCTATGCCGAGGACATAGCTGAAGCAATCCTGTTCGCGGTCACCCGTCCGCCCCATGTGAACATCGACGACCTGACCATTATGGCCACCGCCCAGGCTTCGGCCACCAAAATCGCCCGCAAAACCTGATGACTTGCTTAACAAACACCCTAACTACTAACTTCTAACTCCTAACACTATTTCTATGTACACTGCTGAATATCTGGAAGACTTCACAAGATCTGTATTTAAGAAAATGGGCTGCAACGCAGAAGATGCCCAAATGGCCACCGATGTATTTATCGCTGCTGAACTTAGGGGATATTCCAGCCATGGGATGATCCGCATCAAGGACTATTTTCAGCTCTGGCAGGCGGGCAGGATCAACGTGACACCCAACGTGAGGATCGTTCATGAATCACCCAGCACCGCGGTGGTGGACGGGGATGGCGCCATCGGGATGATCGCCTCAACAAAATCGATGCAGATCGCCATTGAAAAAGCGAGGGAAGCAGGTACCGGGTGGGTTTCCACCAAAAACTCCAACCACTACGGATTTGCAGGATACTATTCCATGATGGCCCTGAAGCATGATATGATCGGGATCAGCCTTACCATCGCCAATCCTCTGGTGGCCCCCACCTTTTCCGTTGAACCGATGCTGGGGACCAATCCCATCTCGGTCTCCGTCCCGGCCGGCAAACACCCTCCGTTCGTTTCTGATTTCTCCACCACTCCCATTGCACGTGGGAAACTGGCGATAGCTGCCAAAAAAGGGGAAAAGGTACCGCTGGGATGGGTTCAGGATGCCGACGGCATGCCCTCGGACGATCCGGATGTGATCACCCGGGGAGGTTCCATGGTCACCCTGGGCGGCACCCCCGAGCACGGAAGCCACAAGGGCTATGCCCTGAGCGCCATTGTGGATATCTTAAGCGCCGTCCTTTCCGGGGCCAACTTCGGCCCCTTCTGTCCCCCCTCCCTTGCCTACCTCCCCGTAAAGGAAGAAAAGGTGGGTGAAGGTACGGGCCATTTCTTCGGTGCCATGCGCATCGACGGTTTCCAGAAACCGGAGGTGTTCAAGGAGCGAATGGACAAGTGGATCGAGACCTTCCGCAATGCCAAACCGGCCAAAGGCCAGGATAGGGTATTGATCCCCGGGGATATCGAACGGGCCAACGAAGAACGGATCAAAAAAGAGGGGATCAGTGTACTTCCGGCGATTCAGAAGGATTTGAAAGAAATTGCGGATGAACTGGGGGTAGAATTTAAGCTAGACGAGATAAACTCCTGACTTCGGAAATTCTCAATCCTGGATCATGTCTCAATCAGATCGAGGAAATATAGCTTTTTACACATTTATATAGTATTTTATACCCTTTTTTTAATTATTTTTTACTACTTTTTATCTAATTTTGTAGCTATAAGGGCACAATGTTTGAGTTCGATAAACGTAAAAGTGAATCAAATAAAAGAAAGCATGGTATCGACTTCGAAACGGCCAGGGAGCTGTGGAAGGATTCCAACAGGATAGAAATCCCCGCCAGATGGGTTGATGAATCCCGCACTATCTTAATTGCTAAACTTAAGAAGGAGATCTGGGCCGCCATAGTCACCCTGAGAAATGACAGAATCAGAATTATTTCGGTAAGAAAAGCAAGGGACAATGAAAAAGAAATATATCACAGCAGCAGAATTTGACAAGCGATTTGATGCAGCAGAAGATCTTTCTGAATACTACGACTTGGATCATGCAGTGCGTCCTGCATTAGAACAACGAAGGGTGAGTGTGGATTTTCCAGTTTGGATGGTGAAGCAACTGGACCAGGTGGCAAGAAGGCTTGGAGTTACCCGCCAAAGTATAATCAAAGTGTTTATATCTGAAAAACTAAAGGAGGAAAACCTATAAAGTAATTCAGAACAAGAATACCTCCTCAATCTTCATACCGAAAACCCTGGCAATGTCGTAGGCCAGTTTAAGAGAGGGATTGTATTTGTTCTTTTCAAGGAAAACGATGGTCTCCCGCCTCACCCCCACTTTCCGGGCCAGGTCCGACTGGGTGAGGTTGTCCCGTGCCCTGAGTTCCCTGATCCGGTTAGTCATGTGACCTCCTGACGTAACGGTGATATACCCAGCTCAGGGCAAAGAGGATGGCCATCCCCAGGATCCCCGCCCCGATAATGGTATGCCCTTCCATATCGATGCGATCTTCTATGCTGCCGATCACCAGCCACAGAAACAGTGAGAGTTGAAAGGCAGTAGCACCTGCCCGCTGAAGAATCATTTTTGATAATTCATCTTCGGGCGGTAATTGATTCCTGGCGTCAGATATTCCGCGTATCAGCCGGATGGCGGCAAATGCAAGGATCACTGCGGGAATCAGGATCATTAATATGGTACCTGCATCGAATGCCAGTTCAGTGTTGGCAATCCAGAGTATAAAGGTGACTGCTACCATGATTGCTACCAACGTGATCAGAATCGTTTTTTTCATGACTCTAGGTATATAATGTTATATAATTCTAACACAATGTTATGTATTTCTAACTTATCATCCAAATTTTTTTCTTAAAAAATTCAGAATCCACACTTCATACCTGATTCACAGGTTCCACCTGGCTACTGCACCAGATGATCCCAATGATCCCACCCATCCCACCGCAAGATTCATCAACACCGGTCCCCTGAAATGACTTATTTTTACATTGCATATCACATACGGCTTCCAATGACCAGCATGAATCTCCAGCGGCAATCCAGAAAAGAGTACCTCCAGCGGATCAACCGGGTGGTGGATTACATCGATGCCCATCTGGATGAGGAGCACAGGCTCGATACACTTTCGGGGATCGCATGCTTCTCCCCTTTTCACTTCCACAGGATTTTCAGGGCACTCACGGGGGAGACCATCAACAATTATGTGAAACGCATCCGCCTGCAGCGTGCCGGGAGCATGCTGCTAAACGATTATGAACGGCCGGTGACCGAGGTAGCCGCTTTGTGCGGTTTCAACAGTACTTCGGTCTTTTGCAGGGCATTCCGGGATCACTTCGGAACCAGCACCGGAATGTTCAGGAAATACCATCAGGAACAAAACCGCAAGAACGGTCAACCGGGGCGCAACAACGATCAATCCCTGCCGGACAGATCCATCTACATTAGCGAAGAATTGATGAACCAAAAACGCAATGTACACATGGAACAGAACATTCAAGTGAAAGAGATGCCTGCCATGGACCTGGTCTACTGCAGGCATACAGGTCCCTTCGACCGAATCGGAGAAGCCTATGAAAAACTGTTTAAATGGGCAGGGCCCAGGGGACTCCTGAGGTTTCCCGAAACCAAAACGCTCACCGTCTACCATGATGATCCCAAGGTGGTGGAGATCGAGAACCTGAGGCAGAGTGCCTGCATCACCGTCAACGAACCGGTAAAAACAGAGGGCGAAATCGGCAACATGCACCTTCCCGGCAGCAAATGTGCAGTGGGCAGCTTCAAGGTCAAGCCCCACCAGTTCGGGGAAGCATGGGATGCGGTCTGCCGCTGGCTGGCCGACAGCGGCTACCAGCCCTCCGACGGCTATCCCTTCGAGTACTACCCGGAAGAACACACCGATGAAAACCCGCCCACCTTCTCCGTGGATATCTGTGTGCCTTTGAAACCACTGTAGTTGTAGTTGTTTGATTGAAGGCGCCTGAGAGGGTACCTTCTTTGTTTACAACCGCCCTGTTTTCCCAAGCCATTCCCTGACCCTTTCATGTTCAGCCTGGTATCTGGCTTCCACATGTTCAACGATCTTCTGAAACCGTTCTTCATCGCGGAGCTGGTCATACATAGGATTGTGCTTAATAATGTTAACCCATTCCACTGGAAGATTATCCTGCATCTGCAGGAGCTCATCCAGGGTCCGGTAGGCTTTGTCCTTATCCCCTAAAAGGGCATATACGGGTGCCAGATCCATATGAAAATTTCCGTTCTTTACCCCCAGCCAGGATTCTTGGAGCGACTGCTCACCTCTCTTAATAAACTGGGCTAGTAAATCTCTGGCTTGCTTCTTTTTACCTGCATTCCAGTATAAATAAGCTCTTTCAGGTATATGCCACCCCGGACTGTACTTTTCCCATATACCGGCCCACCTGTATGCAGCATCCAGCTGACCGTCATATATGTAAATCCGTAAATCAGGAAGCCAGGTTGAGTCAAAGTCATAAGCTTTGAGATAAAGCAGATCGGCCTTCCGGTAGTTCCCCAACCATAGTTCAGCCAAAGCGAGTCTGTGGTAATATCCGGCAGAATCTCCATCAAAGACAAGCCGCGGTAAAAAATGGGGTTTTGCCTGTTCTCCAAATCCCGCACTGACATAGGAAAAAGCGAGATAATCATACACAGTATAAAGGTTTATCTCCGACCTGGCCATATCCCTGTCTCGTAGTATAGCTTCCTCGTAGTTTTCAATCGCCTGCACATAATCATAGACCAACCAGTTATAAATATTCGCTTTTTGCAGGAATGCAGGAACAAGGTTGGGATTGATATCTAAAGATTTGTCAAAATTCTCCAGCGCTGCCTTATGGTCCCCTTTCTGAAAATAGTACCATCCCCGATTAAGATATGCAAGATCTGATTGATCGTCGTAGGAAAGTGCCTTATTGGACAGAATCAGACATGAGTCAAACTTGCCTGAAAGAGAAATGACAAACGCGAATCCACACATCGCATCCACGTATGTAGAATCATATCCAAGAGCTCTTCGGTACAGAACTTCAGCTCTAGAAAGATGATCCCGGTCATCATTGTATAAAAATTGAAGGAATTCGTTATACCCTCTTTGATATAATTCAAGTGCTCTGGTGCTTGTTGTACGGACTTTCTCCATACGTTGTTTTTCTTCAGGGGTGACCACAGCATGAATCTCCCTGGCCACCTTTTCTGCTATTTCACTCTGCAGGGAAAACTGGTCTTCCAGTTGCCCAATCGTTCTATCGTATTGTTCCGACCAAACATGCCGGTCATTCTGATCGATCAACTGCACGGTTATTCTGATGCGCTGGCCAATCTTTTGCCCGCTGCCTTCCAGGATATAGCCGGTCATCATGGCCCTGGCGATTTCCGGAATGGGAACTGTCGTATCCCTGTACTGTTCAACTGAACTGCGGGAAACAACCCTCAGATCCTTGATTTTGCAAAGGTTATTGAGGATGGATTCCATGGTCCCGTTAATGAAGTACTCATTCTCCTGGTCAGGGCTATCGTTCACAAATGGTAACACAGCAATGGATTTTCCATAGTCGATTACTTCCTCAGCAATCCCGGTCCGGGAAAATATATTGAACAGGATCAAAGCCGCAATGATCACCACGCTCACATAGGTGGCAATCCGCCATGCGCCAGAGGTCACCACAACTTCTGCCTTTTCCTCCTTCACTGCATGCGCAGGTTTGGTCTTTTCCAAACCTTTGGGGGTCACATCAAAGATCCAGGAAAGGATGATGATGATTGGAAAAGCGACCGCCAGGGCAATGATCACAATGGTGGACAGGTTTTCCGGCAGATTCAGCGGCTCCAGTACATTATTCACCAGTTCAATCAACACAAAAGATGCTGAAGCGTAAACCGTAATTACGTAAATGACTTTACGCCTTTTAAGCTCCTGCCAGAAACGCGATAGTCTATTGGAGTTGGCTGACATAATGTTAATAATTCCCAGGAACAAGTTACGGGCCGCACTACACTCAAACTAGCACTGAAAATGAATTCAGTTACGAATATGTGTCAGGACTTTGCCTTGAACCTTTGTGAAAGTCCCAATGCTTTTTAAAAAGCCCCCGGGAGCAACCTATTAGCACAATTCCTCCTCAGAAATCAATATCTGTATTAGTTTCTTTGAATAAAGAGGCATAACTTGTTCTATATGTTCCCATTTAAACAAAAACTATCCGGCAAATGAAACCAATCCCGAGGTTCTGTTCCTTCAAAAGATCTGAATGGGATACTCTGTCTAAGCTGACGATGATATTAATAACACTGTTCGCGTATGTTTGTCTGGTTTCAGCATCGATCCCTCCCAATGTATCAATCCCCTCCTCGAATATCTTTGTCCCTCTCCAGCAGGAGCTCGAAATCACCGGACAGGTCACAGATGCCTCCACGGGTGAACCTCTCCCAGGTGTGAACATTGTGATCGAGGGAACCTCCATCGGTGAAATCTCCGGTAGCGATGGAAATTTTAGCATCACCGTACCCGGTGAAAACGCGGTCCTGGTATTCTCCTATGTGGGATATGCCACACAATCGGTCACCGTGGGAAACCAGCGAACCATCAATCTTTCCATGAATCCTGAATCTCAGGAATTAGAAGAAGTGGTGGCCATCGGATACGGCACCATCAAGAAATCGGATCTCACAGGCGCTGTGTCATCTGTGAGACAGGAGGATATCGAAAAGGTCAGCCCTGATAATGTCTTAACAGCCTTACAGGGACGTGCCCCCGGAGTGTATATATCGCAAAATACCGGGGCACCTGGAGTGGAGCCTACCATCCGCATCCGCGGAACCGGATCGATCAATGCCCACTCACCTATCTATGTGATCGATGGAATGATCATGGACATGAGCGATGTCCGGGACAAATCCAGCACAATCAACTTTCTGAATCCGGCAGATATTGCAAGCATTGAAGTACTTAAGGATGCCTCTGCCACAGCCATCTATGGATCCAGGGGAGCCAACGGGGTCATACTGATCACTACCCAAAAAGGTTTTGATTCCAGCCCCAGGGTCTCCTTTAATGCACAGTTGGGTTTTTCCAGGATCAGAAATATGCCTGACTTACTGAGGGCGGACGACTATATCCAATACCAGAGGAGCAAATTTGGGAATGGATATTCCACCACCCAACCCGATACCCTTCCGGAAATGAGAGAGAACGTTATCCTGTATAACGATGGATATGATACAGACTGGTACCCGGAGATGTTGAAAGACCGGCCTGCCCTTTCACAGAATTACAATTTATCTGTAAGAGGAGGTTCCAGGGATGCCCGCTATTCAACAAGTTTCGGATACTACAATGAAGAGGGAATCCTGGTTTCCAATAGCAATTATGATCGTTTTTCCTTTCGTATCAACTCCGATTTTAACCTGGGAAGGTATATCCGCCTGGGCGAGAACCTCTCCATTTCCCAGATGAACCGCGTTGGAATGCATGGGGCAAGTGATCAAATTTTCAGAATGCTGCTTATGTCAAATCCACTCTATCCGGTATTGAAGCAATATGATATAACCGATCCGGAACACCCCCTCTATGCAAATCCAAATGATCCCATGTACGCAGAACCCGGCGATCCCGGCTATGAATATTATAAATATTCTGAGGGGGCAGGGCCTCTGGCTTCACTTCTATATTACAAGAATATATACGACCAAAGGCTATCCATTTTCGGCAATGTTTTCGCTGAAGCAACCCTGCTGAAGGATTTTGCACTTCGTTCTTCCGTGGGATTAAACCTGAGCAATTCCAAAACAGATAATTTCATACCGGCCTATTTCATCTCACAAGATGATTTTAATTATTCAGGCACAGTATTGAGGGATTTATACTGGACCAGTGGTTGGCTCTGGGAGAATACCCTGACCTATCACAAAACCATACGGGATCATACCATAACCGCTCTGGCAGGTTATACCTCGGAATACAATAAATACGAATACCTCTCAGCCGAAAAGTCTGGAACACCCTCCAACGATCCGGAAATGCAAACCCTCAGTGCGGCTACTTCCGTAACCCAACTCGATGGCAGCTATGATATACTTACGATGCTTTCCCTGCTTGGCAGAATTAACTATTCTTTTAGAGACCGGTACCTGTTGACAGCCAGTATTCGAAGGGACGGGAGTTCAAAATTTGGACCGGAATATAAATGGGGTGTGTTCCCATCCGCTGCCATAGCTTGGAAAATCAGCAACGAGCCTTTTTTTGAAGGCTTAAAAAGCAAGACTCTGCCCCACCTGAAGCTGCGGGCCGGGTGGGGCCAGATCGGTAATTCCAGCATGAACGAGAACAATGCCAATGCCTATGTTTCCCAGTATGCTACTGGTTACGAATTTCGCGCTCTCTTTGGAAATGACCAGCCACATTCTGGATATTCCTTCGAAACCATCGGAATTCCCAACCTGACCTGGGAGACTGTTGAGCAGATCAATGTGGGGCTGGACATGGGGATGTTCCGCAACGCACTGACAATCAACGCCGACTACTACATCAGGACCACCCGGGATATGCTGGTCCGGATGTGGGCCCCACACTATTCAGGATACGGTTTGGGGAATTCACCCTGGAGCAATGCGGGAAGCGTAGAGAACAAGGGAATTGAATTTATCATCACTTATAAAGGAAATGTGGGCAGGTTAATTTATAATATTTCAGCCAATGCCAGTTCCTATAAGAACAAAGTAATTAGCACAAACCAGGACAATACCGATCTTGAGGTATACCCCAGTCCTGCGATTATCAGGGTCGGATATCCCATTGGATCCTTTTTCGGGTTTGTAACTGATGGCATCTTTCAAACGGAGGATGAGGTGCAAGCTTACGTGAATGGGGACGGCAATCCCATTCAACCCGGTGCAGTACCCGGAGATTTCAGGTTTAAGGACCTGAACGGAGATGGAAGAATCTCTGCAGGAGCAGTGTGGGATACAACTGAAAATAGCATAAGCGGGGATCAAACCATAATTGGAAATGGCCATCCTGACCTGATCTTCGGATTTTCGCTGAACCTGGCTTACCGGGGGTTTGACCTGATGACCTTCTGGAATGGAGTCCTTGGAAATGAGTTGTGGAACACTCAAAGATCAATCATTCATGGCAGCAGGAATAGCTACCGGGCTTCCTGGAATGGGGAAGGTACCTCAGATACCTTTCCGAGGATCACTTCTGTGGACGACAATCAGAATTTCCGGGACTCGGATTTCTATGTGGAGGATGGCTCCTACCTGAGGATGAAGCATATCCAGATCGGATACACGCTGCCCGAATCAATGGCCAGGAAACTGCATATCAGTTCCTGCAGGATCTATATTGGCGGAGACGATCTGATCACAATCACCAACTATTCCGGAATCGATCCGGAAGTCGGACTGGGTGATCCCGATCCCATCTTCTCAGGAGTAGATGGGAAAGCGTATTATGACGGTGGCATCTACCCCAGATCCATACGTCTCACCATGGGCATACAGATTGAATTCTAACGTTTGAAAACCGCAAAAACATGAAATTATCGATTAAATATATTGCGATAGCCGGCACAATCAGTCTGATAATTGCTTCATGCAGCGAGGATTTTCTGGACACCAACCCAACCAGTGCTTTCACTGAAGCCACCTATGCGAAGACTGTGGATGAACTGGAAACGCTCCTTTATACCTGTTATTCAGTTATTGGTACCTATATTCCAGAAAACAGGCTTGCCTTTTTTAGTCTGCCCTTGCATATGTTTATTTACGGGAATGTGGGTTCGGACGATGCTGAAAAAGGGAGTGAGCCAAATGATGACATGTATATGCAGCACATTTCCATGTCCATGCAGACCGCTGACAATATGTGGACTTTATTTTACTGGCATATCAATTATTACCTGATCGCAAAATGTAACCTGGTGATTGATAAATCGGAGGAAGTGGAAGGGGATGAAGAGGAGATCGAAGAAATCGTCGATCAAGCCAAGTACCTGCGTGCACTGGGCTATTACAACCTGGTGACTATATATGGCGGAATTCCCATTTTCACACACTGGCTCAATCCGGACGAACTCAATTTGGAACGTTCTACGGAAGATGAGGTTTGGGCGTTGATCGAACAGGACCTTTTCGATGCTTCTGACCTTCCCTTTAGAAGCCAGAGCGAAAACGGCCGGATCACCCATGGTGCTGTACATGCCTTGCTGGGTAAGGTCTATATGTGGCAGGAAAGATGGGAAGAGGCCGTCCAGGCCTATTCAGCCGTCATTGAATCGGGAGAGTACGAGTTGGTGGATGACTACGGTTATATTCACAGGCATGAAGGAGAGCACTGTAAGGAATCAATCCTGGAATTCCAGCAGGCGATTGACGTGGAAGGAGGACCTAATATGGTCACCTATTTGGGAAATTTCAGACTGCCCAGGGAACCTGTCGGTGGTGGTGAATGGGTAGCATGGGGTTTTGATAATCCCACCCAGGACCTGGTGGAAGAATTCGAGCAGGGCGATCCCCGCCTGTTGTATACCGTGTCCTTTGCAGGGGATACCTTTCCCACCCCACTTGGAGATATGGTACTTGAGAATAGCCCGACCACTACTTCAACCGGCTATACAACGCGAAAGGCATGGATCCCCTGGGATGAAAAGCCCCAGGATGACTGGAGACCCGAAATGAACTGGCGTTATTGCCGCTACGCCGAAGTGCTGCTTTTCTGTGCGGAGGCACTGAATGAAACCCGGCAGCCGGCCCTGGCCAGGGAATATGTGAATGCAGTCAGAAAAAGGGCCCGTCATACTCCGAAGGTTGATCCGCAAAGAGTTTATACAGTCTGGGACAGCACCTATGTGGGTGAACTGCTCCCCGATGTGACCACTGGTGATCAAGACGAGTTGCGTTTAGCCATCTGGCACGAGCAGCGGGTGGAGCTGGCCCAGGAGGGGCACCGCAGGTGGATCCTTCTCAGGACCGGTCGCTTTAAGGAAGCCATGGAAAGGGCCAAAGGAGCCAAGGGCTGCACAGTGGAGGATCACGAATGGCTTTTCCCCCTTCCTGCTGAAGAGGTCAACAGATCCTTCGGCCGTATCCAACAGAATCCGGGGTACAATTAACCAGAAAAGGGCAGCCTTCCGAACACCCTTTCGTTTACCCGTCCGAACACCCATCAGGGCACCCTCCAAGGTGTCCACGAAGTTTCCATGGCCATCGGCTGAAGAAAGCCAAGAAATACCTTCATAGCAAGTCAGGCAGAGCCAGAAGGTCCTGATTATAGGGACCCAGCTTGTCAAGTCTGAGAAATTGACTGGTAAGAGCCTATTCCCTACCTTTATCTTAACATGATCAGGCTCCTCATCCTTATTCTCCTGTCATCTAGCATCACAACGCATGCAATCCTCTCCGCTCAAAGCGGCCCTGTCAAGTTCCAGGATGTGGGTGTGCTTGAAGAATATACCAATCCCCAGGTAACCTCACTATACCAGGACTGCAGGGGATTGTTATGGATCAGCACCTATGGGGGAATAGACCGCTGGGATGGTAAACAGATGGTCCACTTTCCTTACGTACCATACGACTCAACAGGCAGTCCTGCAAGGGATGTGTGGTGCTTCACAGGAGACGATCAGAATAATATCTGGTTTTTGGGTAATGGATTGATGAAATACGATCTGGAAAAGGAGATTTTCCGGAGAGTTCCACTCAGGTTCCGCAACGAGATTGTACATCCCAGATACATCAAATATGATCCTCGTGGATTTCTATGGGTGGGCTCCGCGGATGAAATCTTCCAATTCTATCCGGAAACGGACAGCCTGAATAAGATCCCGATCCTAATCAAAGATAAGATCGAGGATGCTTACTTTACCAGGATAAGTATTATTCAGGACTCCACCGGGCAGGTTTGGATGTCACATAACCAGTATGGTCTGTGCTGGTTAGATCAGAACACTGGAGTCTTTATAACACAACCAATGGACCTTCCGGAACATGTGGACAAGCACATGAATGTTGGTTTAATGAAAGAAGATCCACAGGGCCGTTTCTGGCTCCTGGGCAGGAAGGCCGAACTGGCCAGTTTCAATCCATATACCAGGGAATTCCTTTGGGCTGATTTACCGGTCTACAGCAGTGTTGCTCCATCCTCCTGGGGTGCCATGGCCATCGATGATCAGGGCATGCTCTGGTTTGGAACGGACCGCGGATTGATGCATTACGATCCCGGAACAAAAATGCTTACCCGGATGGACACACCTGGTATCCTTACCTATGTGTGGGATATGATCTCAGACCAACAAGGCAACATCATCGTTGGGACCATGGAGGGAGTGAAGGTCATTGATCCCGGGGAGAATGCAATCCGCACTGTAGATGTTCATCTGGAGAAATTGATAGATGGGGTTGGCTGGCATACCAGCGTGTTACGGGATGAACATTACCTTTGGCTCGGTACTTTCATAGCCGGACTCATTCGTTATAATCTTGAAAACGAAGAATTTATCAACTTCCAGTCCGATGGAAAATCGGGTAGCATTAACAGTAACTATATATGCTCAATCCTGCGGGATCGAAACGGTCGGATCTGGTTTACATCTGGATTTGACGGTTCCCTATACAGGGTAAATCCGGACAATAACAGTTTTGAACATTTCCGGATGGGTGAGAGCCATTATATCACACAGGGAGAGGATGGGTTCTTCTGGATACTCGGGAGGGACCACATGGTCAGGTTCGATCCTGTTACCCTGAATACCACCCGAATCCAATTAAAGGAAGCCCTCCCGGTTGAATATCTCGATAGCCAGCAGGATTATGTCCCTTTTATAAGAGATGATGAGGGTATTTTCTGGTTTGCCCAGGCAGACAAAGGTATGTTCCGCATTGACCTGGAAAAAAGGGAGTGGAAGCATTACAACTACGATCAGAACAATCCCTCTGGACTGCCGGACCGGCATATAAAATCTCTTCTTTGCGATTCCAGGGGGAACATATGGCTTTCCACCTGGGTGGGATTGAGCAGGGTCATCCGACATCCTGACAACGATACTGTCCTTACCTTTGACAACAGGTATATTCTCGATCACAGACTGGGTCACACTACTACGATTACAGAGGATGATAACGGGAATATCTTTGTGGGAACCCTATATGGGATTCTGGTGATCAGGCCGGACGGGACAGTGGATACCTACACTGAGAAAGATGGCTTATTGAAGGATCCCAGCAATACCAGGATGGTTGCAAGCGATCATGAAAACGGGGACATCTACCTGGGTGGACAGAAAGTGCTTATCCTCCACCCTGGCTTTCTTGCTCACGACACCAGCATCGTACCCACGATCTTAACTGATTTCAGGATCAGGGAAAAGAGGATTACTCCCGGAGAAGCATCTCCTTTAAAGACCTCCATTCTGTTGGCAGATCGCATTGAACTCGACCATGACCAGAATTTCTTCCGCATCGATTTCACTGCTCCCTATTTAAGTCGGCCGGAACAGAACCGTTACCGTTTCCTACTGGAAGGAATTGATCCGGATACCGTTTACTCCGGGAACCGGAGTTATGCCGAATACACCGATCTGGCACCCGGCCACTATACCTTTTGGGTATCCGCCGCAAGCCACAGGGGGCCCTGGGAGCCCGAAGGCAGATCCATTGAGATCATCATTCACCCTCCCTGGTACAGATCGAAAGCAGCGATTTCAGGATATTTCATTGCCATGTTACTGCTAGTAATAGGATACGTGAGGATCCGTACAGAAAAGCTTCGTAAAGAGAAAATAGTACTGGAAAAACAGGTGGCTGAACGCACTGCCGAAATACATGAGAAGAACGAGAAGATCATTGAGATGGAGCGTCTCAAGACCCGTTTCTTTACCGATGTTTCTCACGAAATCAGGACCCCGTTATCTTTAATCTCAGGGCCCCTGGATCTGCTGCTCGACCAGGAGCATCCGGATCCAAAAACCGAAAGTCACCTGGGTATGATCAAACGCAACAGTCAACGCTTGCTTCAGTTGATGAACCAGTTGCTGGATATATCCAGGCTTGATTCAGGTCAAATGAAACTGGTGCTTGAAAATACGGATGTCATCCGACAAGTCAGGGTAATTGCCAATGAGTATCATTCCCTGGCTGAGAGAAAACACATCTGTTATATCATTGATCTTCCGGAAGAAGAATATTGCATCAGGAATGACAGGGATAAGATAAGTAAGATTACTACCAATCTCCTGTCAAATGCGTTTAAGTATACTCCGGAATTTGGGACGGTCACCTGCCGGGCCAAGATCCTGTCAGGAGCGAATGCTCATGGATCCAAGCAACTCAGGATTATAGTTGCTGATACGGGGCCCGGGATTTCTTCTGAGAACCAGGAAAGAATTTTTGAAAGGTTTTACAGGGTTGAAGGAGAACAATCTGAAGATGCGGGAGGAACCGGGATCGGGCTCTCGCTGACCCGGGAACTGGTGTCTATGCTGAATGGGGAGATTGTATTGAAAAGCATGATGGGTAAGGGCACGGTTTTTATAGTCACCCTTCCCCTTGGAACGAAGCATTTAAAGGAGAAGGAATATCTATTGAAAGATGTGGAAGTACCTTTACCGGAGGAAACATACAGCGAACACTCTGTCAGCAAGATCCTTGTGGGTGACAATGCGAATGAAAAAGATAGCCGTATCCTGATTGTTGAAGATAACAACGAGGTACGGTCCTTTCTAAAAGAAAACCTGGAATCCACATTCAACATCCTGGAAGCTGAAGATGGATTAGCAGGTTTAAACCTGGCGGTCAAAGACTTACCGGATGTGATTATCTCTGATATTATGATGCCTGGAATGAATGGAAAAGAGTTATGTAAAAAGCTGAAGAATGATGAACGTACCTCACACATTCCCGTAATCATGCTCACCGCCAGGGCTAGCAGCCACGATAAGATAGAGGGCCTTGAATGTGGTGCCGACGATTATATATTCAAGCCCTTCAGCATGGAGGAGGTTAGGGTCAGGATTCGAAATTTAATAGAACAAAAGGAACGGCTCCGAAAAAAATACTCGGAATACATTGGAATTGACTGGAGCCGAATCACCATTACAACCCTGGATGAACAGTTTCTGAAGAAGGTCACAAATACAATAGAAGAACACCTGCACGAATTCAATTTCGATGTGGGTGCGTTAAAGGATAAAATGGCAATGAGTGAAAGCACCCTCTACAAAAAGCTGAAAGCGCTTACCGGTGAATCCCCCAATGGTCTGATACGCCTCATGAGGCTGAAAAAGGCTGCTTCCCTCATTAGAGAAGGAGACCGCAACATTACCGGCATTTTGATGGAAGTCGGCTTCTCCAATCCCTCCTACTTCACCCGTTGCTTCAAAGCTTATTTTGGAGTTACACCTAAAGCATATCAGAAATCAAATAGCAAACCTTAAATCAATCAAAGCAAGTCAAAGATCCCGGAATAAAATAGCTCACCCCGGGATCTTCTCAACCAATCAATATGCGAATAGGGTTTTTTCCTGTTATTTTTCGATGATCTGAAGTTTTAAATTTGAGGTCATAGGCTCTCCCGGTTTCAATTTTGTCTTCCAGGAGTATATGAACTTTCCTATGTCCTCCCCTTCCCAGGTTTCCAGGGTACCATGCGCGTTAAATTCTCCACCAAATACAGGGGCTCCTCCCCCAACGGGTCTGAGGATCTCATTGTAAGATGTGGCATGACCCACCATCGGTTCGAGGGCCTCCAGTTCAGGAATGGTGATGCTTTGATTGGCAAGGAGACCAAGGACCTGGTCAAAGGTAATGATCCAGATCAGAACATCTCCCTTCCCGGTTAAATGATAGTGGTGTGGCACATTATGCCCAGGCAGGAACCAATTAACATTAACATAGGGTATGAATTCCTCATCCACGAAAAAAATCCAGGGCGCTGCTAAAAAGTTATTCGGATAGAAATTCCAGTCATCAGGAATAAGTGAGGGATCTGTTACGTAAAATACAATGACCCCATACTGCTGGTCATTCGTTGTGGGTATCACATAGGGAGCCCCGGCAGCCATCCGTGCCCACGCAGGCAATCTGCCATCCGTTTTGGTCATTCCATTTGTGTCTGCCCCTTTCAGCGCACTTTCCTCAACTTGAGATTGAGCCTGATCTTCGACCAGGGGATCGATGTTCTCTTTTTCGCAGGCACAGAATAGAAATGCCCCAAATAATAGAATAAAAAAATAGATCTGTTTCATGATAATTTTGAGTTGGTGATTAAACCAAAGTTCAACCAATACCTGGAGAGTATCTAGCACAGATCTGGATCATTCTGAATGAAATGTGCAAGTATTAGTTATAAAAGAAGAGGGCACCCTAACGGATGCCCTCCAATTCATTTTCTATTTGATTTTCAGAGTTGTTAATCCAGCTCCAGCATCCTCCCCGGTGTCCAGGGAGCCTTCAGCTCATCCAGCCTCTCTTCCACCTCCGCGATACCGTCCACGATTTCCTCCAGCTCTGTCAGCACCGGCGGGAACTCTTCCTTCAATATCCTCAGCTGCTCGGTCTCGGTGGTGGTCAGTTCGGCCGTGGAGGACCAGTGTGTGCGGATCATTACACTGAGCCTGCGGTTCAGTGGAACCTGCATGGGAGGCAACTCTTCCCAGCTGGCACTGGCAGAAGGGCCTTCCAGTTTAAACAGCAGGTCATCCAGGGCGCGTTCCAGGCCCATTACCTGGTCAAGCATTTCCACACCGGTTCCGGGTGTCTGTTTCATGGCTTTCCGGAAAGCTGCCAGCTTCTCCTGCTGCTCGCGGGCCAGCTGACGGGTACCGGTCATCACCCTGGAAAATTCCGAGACCTCTTTCTGGAATGCAACCAGTGCCCCAAAATCGCTGGCAGGAAGGGTGGCATGGTTCAATAATTTTGCCTGGAAGGCCACCGGTTCAAGAAGCTGTTTCACTTCTCCACGCGCCACGAGGTATAGTTCCACACTGTAATTTCCGGGCATGGCGAGCAACCCGCTCGTAGAATTGAAATCATCCCCTCCTGAACGGCCGAACCTTCCGGTGGATGATCCTGTGACCGGATTGGAAGAAGCATATCTGAAGTCCCAGTGCATCCGGTTGATCCCTGTCGAAGCTTTTTTATAGAGCTTCCGGATGGGTGCTCCCGACCCATCCCGGATGGCAAAGACCAGGTAGGGATCTTCCTCGGCTTCCTCAGCCCGCAGCTGATCACGGGTGGGCTGAGGGATCGGTTCTTTCGCATCGAACAGTTCCCTCTCGTTCTCCTGACGCTCCTTCTTGAGGGTTTTGGGCACTTCTTTCAGGTAGTAGGTGAACTCGGCTCCGAATTCAGGATTGTCCGCTGTAAAATAGGTGGAGCCCTGTCCCATTTTCCCGCTGGTCTGGATGTACATCAGCGCATCGGAAACGGGGAACATATGGGCCTCTTTTTCCAGGATCGACCGGTCGCGGGCCATATCCCTCAGGGGAGTGTAATCATCGAGAATATAGAAGCTGCGGCCGAAGGTGGCTACTACGAGATCGTTTTGCTCTTCCTGGATGACCATGTCCCGGACGCTGATGGTCGGCATACCCGACTGAAGCGCGTGCCACTCTGCCCCGCCATCCATGGTGAAATAAACCCCGAACTCCGTACCCACAAACAGCAGATCCGGGTTTTCAGGATCCTGTTCGATGGTATGTACGGTTTTGTCATCCGGCAGATTCCCCGCAATGGAAACCCAGCTCTCCCCACGGTCCGTACTTTTCAGCACATAGGGACTGAAATCATCCCGTTTGCGGTTGTCGAAGGTGGCATACACCACATTGCTGTCAAACCGGTCCGCCATCACATCACTTACGTAGGTGTACTCCGGAACCCCCGGGAAGGTGCCAACCTTGGTCCAGTTCTCGCCCCCATCCGCAGTGATGGAGACCACACCGTCGTCGGTCCCTGTATAGATCAGGTTTTCATCGAGCCTCGATTCGGAGAGGGAAACCCCTGTCCCCCAGAGGCTGGTTGAAACATCCTTGACCACCGCATCCCGGCTCCAATACTGGCCCATCACCGGCCAGCTGTTCCGGTCAGTGCCTGATGTAAGGTCATCGCTGATCACCTCCCAGCTGTTTCCGCGGTCATCCGACCTGAACAGTTTGTTGGCCATCATGTAGATACGTGTATTCGAATGGTGGCTGATGATCAGGGGTGCGTTCCAGTTCCATTTGTAGGTCTCCTCCCCCTGCCTGGGCCATGGCTTGATGCTGATCCGCTCCCCGCTCCTTCTGTCCATGCGGTTTGCATTCCCATATTGCGATTCATAGTAGATGATGTTGGGATCCTCAGGATCTACGGCTACCCAGAAACCGTCTCCTCCGGGCAGAAAGCTGCAGTCCTCGCTGGAGATGCCATCCGAACTGAGCGTCATTGAAGGTGTCCCGAGGGTCCGGTTGTCCTGCGTACCGCCGTAGACATTGTAGAAGGGTTCCATGTCATCCACGGCAACCCTGTAGAACTGTGTAATCGGAAGATTGCTCTTGAACTGGTAGGTGCTTCCCCCGTCATAGGTTTCATATATCCCTCCGTCCCCTCCGATCAGGAAGTGCTTATTATCGGTGGGATCGATCCAGATGGCATGGTCGTCCACATGGCGGCCACTGTTGCTCAGTCGGGTCCAGGTTCTCCCTCCATCCTCGGTGTAATATGAATAGGTCTCCATGGAATAAACCTTATCCACATCCAGCGGATCACAATAGATTTCATTGTAATACTGACCACTGGAAGCATGGTCACTCATGCGCTGCCAGCTGGCACCCCGGTCGGTGGAACGGTAGAATCCTCCCTTTTCATCCGCTGCCTCCACAATCAGGTAGACCACATTACGGTCAACCGGTGAAACGGCAATCCCCATTCCCCCGATGTGCACTTTCGGTAAACCTTTCACAGACTTCTCCCAAGTTTCGCCACCGTCTGTAGAACGGTAGACCGCTGACTCCGGTCCCCCTCCTATTTTGGTGAACACGTGCCTGCGCCGCTGCTCGCTGGTAGCGTACATCACATCGGGGTCCACCGGATCCGTCACCACGTTGTTCACCCCTGTATTGTCGCTGATTTCCAGCACCTTTCTCCAATTCTTTCCCCCATCGGTGCTCTTGTACAGTCCGCGGTCCCCTCCCGGTCCCCAGGCGGAGCCTTCAGCGGCTACAAACACCACATCAGCATTCCTCGGATCCACTACAATTCCCCCGATTTGTCTCGATTCCTTGAGACCCATGTTGGTCCATGAGTCACCTCCGTCTTCTGTCTTATACACCCCATCGCCGTACCCGAGGGCACGCTGGTGGTTGTTTTCCCCGGTTCCCAGCCAGAGTACATTGGGATTGTTGGGATCCATGGTGATCACCGAAGTGGAATAGGCACCATATTTTTCAAAAACCGGCTTGAAGGTGGTCCCGTTGTTGGTGGTCTTCCATACATTTCCGGAAGCAACGGCCACATACCATTCGCTGTGGTTATCCGGATTTACTGCAAAATCGGCGATCCGGCCCGATGTGAAAGCAGGTCCGATGGATCTCCATTTCATTCCATTAAAAACTTTGGCCTCGATCCCCTGTTCTTCCTTATCCTGGTCCTTATTTTTCTCTTGCGCATAGGTATCCTGAGTCAGTATCAGACTGACAATTAGTAAAAATGGCACTGCTAAATACCTCAACTTCCAGATGTTTTTCATAATGGTTGGATTTGGTTCATGGCTAATTGATCTTTGAAAATAATGATTCCTGCAGATAATTAGATGGCACGGCATATGTTTTACAGCCCGGTACACCATCTCCGGAAGAGTTTCGTTAATTTTGGCCCAAAACCAGACGCCATGATCGATACACTGCTGAATCACCGTTCCATTCGTAAATACAGATCCGATCCCATCCCCGGTACATTGCTGGACAGGATCCTTAAGGCAGGCATCAGGGCCTCCACCACAGGGAATATGCAGGTTTATTCTGTGATCGTGACCACGGATCCCTCTCTTAAAGAGGAGCTGGCGCCCTGTCATTTCAACCAGCCCATGGTCACCGAAGCTCCTGTGCTACTCACCTTTTGTGCCGATTTTAACCGGTTTAATCAATGGTGCCGGTTGCGGGGGGCTGAACCGGGGTATGACAATTTCCTCTCATTTTTTACTGCGGCCATCGATGCCCTGCTGGTAGCTCAGAACGCATGCATAGCTGCAGAAGATGCCGGACTGGGGATCTGCTACCTGGGAACCACCACCTACATGGCTGCAGAGATCATACGTATTCTTGCACTGCCAGAAGGAGTCGTGCCGGTTACCGCTGTTACCGTCGGGTATCCTGATGAATCACCCGGATTGACCGACAGGTTGCCGGTGGAGGCAGTGATTCATAAAGAAAAGTATCAGGATTATTCTGACGCAACAATCCAAAAACACTATCATAATAAGGAGTTAATCACCACAAATCAGGATTTTGTCAAAGAAAACAAACAGCCCAGCCTTGCACACGTATACACCAATGTAAGATATAAAAAGGAAGACAATATACTATTTTCTAACACGTTACTAGAAGTATTAAAGAAACAGGGATTCATGAATAATCAATAAAATAGAGAGGTTCGTAAAAATTTAAACAAGGTGTTGACTTTTAACCAGATGAACCAAGTTTTGTAATAGAAAGATATATCCTATATTTGCAAACAACACACCGGAACAAAACCCAAAAGCCATGAAAAAAGCAGTGATCATTATCGTCCTTGCATTTGCAGCAGGAATTGTTTTGAGTTCATGCAACAAGGAAGCCTGCCCGGCTTACAGTCAAATGGATACTGAGCAGGTTGACCCGACTGCATAGACAGTTGCCAAACACGCTGCAGAGTGCATAAAGATTTACCTCCGGTAGATCTTTTTTTTTGTCCGGTTACCAACAATCCCTCTATATTTTCGTTTCTTTGTAACAGGAGAATGGCAGAGAAACAATGAAGAAGCCGATCATACTGGGTGTGCTGTTCTGGGTAACAATCATTCCGTTACTGGCACAGGGTGAGATTGATGAGCAGACGAGGCTTTTGTTTCGCGATGAAAGTTCTTTTGCAGGTTTTCTCAACACCAACGGTTTCGGAGCCAATTACAGGTATGGTTTCTGGAGAAACGCCAGGAACCAGTTTATCATCGACGGAGATTTCGCCTATGTGAAACACCCGAAGGAGGTAAAAACCACAGTTGCCTACGATTATACCACCCACAGGTACACCTACGGGAAGAAGAACCTCTTCTGGGAACTCAAAGGAACTGCAGGCTGGCAGAAGGAACTTTTCAGGAAGATTGATAAGGGGGGCATCTCGGTGCGGCTGTTTTACAGTGGAGGGGTGGCTATTGGGTTCCTTAAACCGATCTATTACGAGGTCTATACCCTCTCACCGATCGGTGAGCCCATCAACATGGAGCTGATGAAATTTGATCTGAGCATCCATCAGACCAACATCGGTGGCCGCGGACCCTTTTTCAAAGGATTCGATGAATTGAAGGTGGTTCCGGGCCTGCTTGGAAAAGCCGGGCTCAGTTTCGAATATGGCAAAAAGGATGCTGTGATCCACGCACTGGAGGCAGGTGTAAGCCTGACACTCTACCCCCGCGAGATTCCGATCATGGCCACAGAAGCTAATAACTTCCTGTTCTTTAACCTGATGGTAGGTTACCGGTTCGGTAGAATCATTGACATCAGTGAGGCTGCCCAGGCCAAAACCAGGAGGGACCGCAGACAAGAGCGGAAAGCTCAGAAAGCGGCTGGTTCTTACCCCATATATTAAGTTTCCATATATTCTGAACTTGCCCTTATCTGGGCTTTGAGTATTTGATTTTATTGAGTAAATTCGCACTCCTGTTATTGAAAAAACAGGATTAGTTGTAATCATTTAATAATTAAAATCATGGGAAAAGTAAAAGTTGGTATTAATGGTTTTGGTCGAATCGGAAGACTGGTCTTCAGGGTTGCCGCCGATATGCCCGATGTGGAAGTGGTTGGTATCAATGACCTCATCGATGTGGATTACATCGCCTATATGCTGAAATACGACTCTACCCACGGAAGGTTCAAGGGCACAGTCGATGTAAAAGACGGGAACCTGGTGGTCAATGGTTCATCGATCAGGGTAACATCGGAAAGGAATCCCGCCGATCTGAAATGGAGCGAAGTGGGTGCCGAATACGTGGTGGAATCAACCGGACTCTTTCTGACCAAGGAGAAGGCACAGGGACACCTCGATGCAGGTGCCAAAAAGGTGATCATGTCTGCCCCTTCCAAAGACGATACTCCCATGTTCGTCATGGGTGTGAACCATAAAAAATATTCCAGCGATTTGGAGTTTGTCTCCAACGCTTCATGTACTACCAACTGCCTGGCTCCCATTGCCAAAGTACTCAATGACAAATTCGGGATTGTGGAAGGTCTGATGACGACTGTCCACGCTACCACAGCTACCCAAAAAACCGTTGACGGACCCTCCATGAAAGACTGGAGAGGAGGCAGAGGAGCAGGTCAGAATATCATTCCTTCCTCCACCGGGGCAGCCAAGGCTGTAGGAAAGGTTATTCCGGAATTGAATGGAAAACTGACCGGTATGGCTTTCCGCATTCCGACTCCCAATGTTTCAGTGGTTGACCTGACCTGCCGCCTGGAAAAAGGTGCTTCCTATGAAGAGGTTTGCGCCGCCATGAAAGAAGCCAGCGAAGGCGAATTGAAAGGGATCCTGGGATACACCGAAGAGGCGGTGGTATCCAATGACTTCCTGGGGGAGCTTTGCACAAGCGTATTCGACGCAGGAGCAGGGATCGGGCTGAACGACAACTTTGTAAAAGTGATCAGCTGGTACGACAACGAGATGGGATATTCACAGAAGGTTATGGAATTGATTTTACATATGTATTCTGTCGATCATTCATAGATAGCATAAACAACAGATTTGAAAAAAGGGGGCTGAACTGGCCCCCTTTTTTGTTTCCAGCCCCCAGTGTATAATTAATTCTAACTTGTGTTTGCAAAGTGATTAACGTTATTTTACAACATTATAAAGGCATTGACATTCTGTAAGATATGAGTTAACTTGTATAAGTCTAACCCCAAAAATCATTTGTCATGAAGAAACTATTAGTTGTTACCGCCCTCCTTCTGTTTGCAGGGATTGCATTCGGACAGACCGTTGAAAAAAGTGCCGGAGTTGAAAACCCTTATGAAGGTGCATGGGAAGTTATTTACACAAAGTTTGTTTATCCTGATACTACCATTGAGAACAACCAAATTTCTAATCCAAATGTAAAACTCCTCACGAAGAAACATTTTGCGTTCGGGGGTCAAAGTGGAGAAAACCAAGTTCAAGGGGGTGGTGGAGAATATACATATGATGGGGATACCTACACCGAACATATTAAATACCATTTCTATTCAGGAATGGTTGGGAACTCATTAGAAATGAAATCTAAGATAGAGGGAGATCTTTGGACAATCTCTTATGTTTTCAAAGATGATAATCTTTCGATTGAAGGTACAGAGACCTGGAAACGCATTATGGAATGATTAGCAAAAATGCTGCAAACAATCCTCAGGAAAGCAAAACATTGTATTCATCCCCCCCCCCCGGCGCATCCGCCGGGGATTCTTTATGCGCTGATGGAAAACGTGTGGGGCAGCAGACTTCCGACTATTTTAAATGAATAAAACTTTTGTTTGCATGCTGATATACTTGGTCTGTGAATCCTTAAAGATCCTTGACTTTATAAAAGATGTGGCGTAACTTGTTTAGGACTAACTCCTAAATCGTGTAATATGAAAAAATTGAAATCTGGTCTTATGAAGATCGTAATTACATCTTTTGCTGTTGCAATGGTCTTTAACATTCAACCTACTTTTGCACAGGATGGGAATGATCCCATCACAATGTATATGTACCGGAGAGTTGAACAGGGAAAAATGAATGAGCTTATTGAAAGGGAAACTAAATACTGGAGCAAAGTAGCACAGAAGGATATAGATGACGGGAGGCTTTTATTCTGGGCTTTTCTGGTAAAGGTAGGCGGTATTGATCTTGAAAACTCCTCCAATGTCTTAATGGTCAATACATATGCCGATATTGATAATATTGAAGGGATGTGGGATGTAAGCGCAGTATTCCCTGATGTTCCAATAGAGGACATGGAGACCGGCTCTTTGTTTACACCGACCAGTAATTTATTCGTGCTAACCCAGTCCTTTATTCTGAAAGAAACAGAAAATCCAATGGAGGATTTCAAATATGTCGGGATAGTTTATCATAATGCAGAATCTCCTGCTGCTCTGATTGCCGCTGAAAATGAAATCTGGGGTCCATTTATCAAATCTGCTTGGGAGAATGGGAAAGTCACCCAGACAGGATGGGGAAATGCAATCGTACTATCACCGACTGGGGATGAAGTAAAATATAACACCATATCCTTCGATATATATCCCAGTCTCAAAGAAGCATTAAATCCCTCCTGGGCAGAGGATCTTGAGATGCCTGACATGACAAGAATCGGTGAAGCTGAAGGAAACAACAGAAGAGCAACCGTAGTATACGAGATCGTTCAATCGCTTATGGCAGAATGATATTTAATGCTTCTCTGATATATTCACTATTCAAGTTGGATATAAAGAATATATAATCATATGATTTGATGCCCCCGGACCCTCCGCCGGGGGTTTTTTATGCAATGCCGTGAACATGATGGGGAGCAGAATCCCGACTATTTTAATTTATTTGTACTATATTTTAATTGCTTGGAATCAGCTTCATAGATTACACCAAAATATATGATATTATTAAGGAAAGGGAGTAATTTGATCGTAATCCCAATCATCAAAGAAGATGAAATTGAAAGTAATTCGATGGACTGCCCTGCTAGTTGGAACCGGTCTAAGTTTCTTTATCATAATTGGAGTAATATTTGCCGGAGCATATTACATCGAGGGATTGAGAAATGGTGTGGAATCAGTTAAAGAACCGGATGCTGATTTTTTTTCTTTACTAACAGCAATCTTGATTATTGTTTCAGTAATCATTGCATGGTTCAAAATAAGATTAGGCGGTTTTCTGTTAACCATCTTTTCACTAGCATCTATTATCTTTTTCTATGAAACTGAGGTTGCCTGGATGCAAATAGCAATATTGCCGATTGGCCCTCTTCTCCTTTTTTATGTATACTATAATAGATGGTTGTTGAAAAAGGAGAGCTCCTAACTTTTGATATAATAAATTAACATCTCACTCCCCCGGTCCACGCTGGGGTTTTATTTTACTGAATTGAACGTGTTGGCTTGAGGAGTACAGACTCTCTTAATCTAATCGGATATCTGCTGTAGATGGTTAGCATAGCAACAGATTTGTGCTTGTAAACCGTTAAATTTCAACAAAATACCTAACTTATACGTCTTGATTATAGATACATGCTATTTCTATATCATAGATTGTTGTGACAAACTCAGTGATCAGGTTGTTCCACCTTGTTAGTATAATCTTCATGACTTAAATTCTCAGAATATTGTCATACAATTATATGCACCTTCATTAATGTATAATTTTCACCTAAACCAACTCCTATGTTATGAAAACAATAAAATCTTTATTTGCATTTTTTCTCATTATACTCTTGGGATGCTTTAGTTCGGTTTTTGCCCAAACAAAGCAATTTGAATTGCATGCAGATTTTACAGATGGGGCGGTATGGTGTCTAGGCAAAACACTTTCAGGATCATGGACCTATCATGTCACTTATCATATAAATAAGAAGACTGGAGAAGTTGATAACCTACATTGGAACGTCAAACACTGCGACCTTTGGGATTCAGATGGTAATAAATACAAAGCCATAGATACAGGGAATGATAATCTGGCTGCCTGGTGGAACTTCTTTAATAATATTAACTTATATAATGACTTAGAAGACAACAATATACAATATGACGAGGAAGATGGCTGGCTTGATCCCGATGTCTATGTGGATCCCGATAATCCCGGCTGGCCAACAATATTTCCTCAGACGGGAATGATGGTAAACACCTTTAAGTTTGTCGGTCAAGGAGATAAAGTAACATGGAAATCCCTTATCCAAGTTCATATGAATGCCAATGGTGATCTTACTGCAAATTTTATAAAGGAAATAGTTGATTGCAACGAATAGCCTATTCTGATTAAGGGAGCATGTAATTGGATCTTAAAAAACCCCAGCGTGGACTTGGGTGTTTTTTTATGCCCCTAAATTGTCATCCTGGCCAGACTGTTCCCAACTATTTTAATTTAATCGGACTTCTAATAGTATGCTGATAAACATTCTTGCTTGTTCTCTCAAAAGCATTGATCTTTTTAAGATATGGGTAACTTGAATAGTTCCAACCCCTAAAAATCATTTATAATGAAAAGAACTATTTTTTCAATCCTGTTAATTGCGACGTGTTTAATAACCGTATCAACAACTCAGGTTCTGTCTCAAGAAAAATCCAGTGTTCTCGTTGAGATGAATGACTTTTCAGCAAAGATGGAAGAAAAATGCCCTGATGTTGCAGCAGCATTCTCTAATTTACAAGACAGCATTATAAATAAAGAAGGAGCACTGAGCATCAAAGAGAAGGAGTTCATTGCATTAGGTATTGCCGTTTCCATGGGATGCGAATACTGTATCTACGCTCATACAGCGCGCGCAATGCAAGAAGGGGCAACCGAAGAAGAAATTCTCGAAGTTGCTTCGATAGCCCTCTACATGCATGGAGGCCCAGGACTTACATATATGAAATATGTATTTAACGCTCTTGAAGAACTTAAAGCTTTACAATAATGAATATACTGGATATGATAAAGATTATTCAGCGTCGTATTTAGTGAATTAGTTTCAAAAAAGTAAGTAAATACGCCGATTAGATGTGCCCCGGCCCCTCCGCCGGGGATTTTTTATGCAATGCAGTGAACGTGTGGGGCTGCAGACTTCTCTCTCTCCTTCCTCCCCTCTCCCCCTGTGGACCATTTTATCGGAATGATATGCATAAAGGAGCCTATAATTTGCCGTCAGGCAAATTTCAGACCTCTCTCCACCTGTGGACCATTTTATCGGAATGATATGCATAAAGGAGCCTATAATTTGCCGTCAGGCAAATTTCAGCGACTGTTGCATATCATGGAGATAAAATGGTCCCCCCTAGTAGTATTCGATGTGCTCGAAGGGGATCTGAATGGTATTCTCATAATGTATTCCAAGCTCCTCGATGGACTCGTCCCCCTCCTCGAAATACCATTTCACATTCACATTTTTTCCGGCATCGTGATTGATCTTCATAATCCGCAGGAGTTCCAGCATATATTTTGAAGATCCGCTGTTGATGTATTCAAGTTTGATGGTCACCACCGTTTTTTCAGCCGGATGCAGAAAGTACTCATTGATCCAGTCAATCAACCGCTCAAAGAATTCCCCGGGATCTTCAGGAATTGATCTTCCTTCCATGGAGAGTTCACCGGAGTTTGCAATAAACTCCACCTCGGGAGAGTTGAATGTCTTTTTCAAATAGAGGTCTTCCATACTACACTGAATTTTACTCATACCTCAGGGCCTGAATGGGATCCAGGCGGGAGGCTTTCACTGCCGGGAAGTATCCTGAGATGACTCCAACTGCAAAGCAGAGAACGATCCCCAGCAAGATCCATTTCCACGGAACAATGAAACTGGAACCAATGGCCAAAGATACACCATTTCCGATAATTATTCCTAACAATATCCCAACAACTGCGCCCATCTGGCCGATTACCACCGCTTCGTAAAGGAATTGCCTCTTGATCATCAGGGATTTAGCTCCGAGTGCCTTCCTTGTTCCGATCTCTTTTGTTCGTTCCGTGACCGAAACCAGCATGATGTTCATCAACCCGATTACTGCTCCCATCAGGGTGATCAGGCCTATGATGGTGGCAGCCATGGTTACATACTTCAGGTTCTCGATGAGCATTTGTGCCAGCTGGTCGCTGGTGGTAATATTGAAATCACTGATATCCCTCGCTTCCAGCCTTCTGACCAACCGGAAAACGCCTTCCGCTTCCGATACCGTGATATCGAGCATCTCAGCCTTCTCGGGCATCACGTTGATGGAATATCGCATCTGGGGACGTGAGAAATACTGCCTGACATTTGTGTAAGGAATGATGCAGACGCGATCGGTACCCATCCCCGATTGCCCTCTTGACTTGAGTACCCCTACCACCCTGTACCTGCCGTTCCCCACACTGATAAACCGGTTCAGGGGATCGCGATGAGGGAATGCCTGTCTGGCAATATCATGACCGATGAGGACCAGGTTTGCATTGTTCTCCACTTCGCTCTCTGAGAAATTCCTTCCCTTAGCGACCTCATATCCGGCCGTGTAGATGTAATCCTCATCCCCGCCGATCACCGAGGTGTTGGGATTCGATTTATATTCCTGGGTTTTAACAATGGCTGTACCAGAGGCCCGTGTCCATACGGAAACCCTCGCAGGCATCTCGAACCGGTCCTTGAAATCCCTGGCCTGCCTGAAAGAGATAAATTCGTGGTTCCTCCGGCGGTAGGTCTGGTTGCCGATCTGCACCCTCATGCTCCTCGACTCAATGGTGAATGTATTGGCTCCCATCAGGCTGAACGATTCTGTCAGGCTGAATTTAATGGAGTCAATGGCGGTGAGGATACCCACCAGGGCCATGATACCGAATGCAATGATGAAAATCGTCAGGATGGTACGCAGCATATTTGTCCTGATCGATTTCAGGGCGATCCTGAGATTTTCGAAAAACATGGTGATACTCATGGTGCCTGTTTCAATTGGTTCTTTAAAAATATAAAAAACTGAACAATATGCCGGGTATTGTGTCTGCCTAACAGAACTATTTTCCTATTATCTTTGGGTTTCATTTAATATTTTCTCTATGGCTTTTGATATTGACCTCATCCAACGAACCTACAAGGAACTTCCATCTAAAATCGATGCGGCCAGGGCATTGTTGAACCGACCGCTTACCCTGACAGAAAAAATATTGTACGGACACCTGTTCGATGAAAAAGCCGCAAAACCTTTTCACCGCGGGGCCGATTACGTGGATTTCAAGCCCGACAGGGTGGCGATGCAGGACGCCACAGCACAAATGGCTCTCTTGCAGTTTATGCAGGCGGGCAAATCCAAGGTGGCTGTCCCGTCAACTGTCCACTGCGATCACCTGATTCTGGCCAAGGCCGGAGCCAGGGAAGATTTGAAATCAGCCCTTCAAACCAACCAGGAAGTATTTGATTTTCTGGGAAGTGTTTCCAATAAATACGGCATTGGATTCTGGAAACCCGGGGCTGGCATCATTCACCAGGTAATACTTGAGAATTATGCTTTTCCGGGGGGGATGATGATCGGGACCGATTCACATACTGTGAACGCAGGGGGGCTCGGAATGGTGGCCATTGGAGTAGGAGGTGCCGATGCGGTGGATGTCATGGCAGGCATGCCATGGGAACTAAAATTTCCGAAGCTGGTCGGGGTGAAACTGACCGGTAAACTGAGTGGTTGGGCCTCCGCTAAAGATGTCATTCTGAAGGTAGCCGGCATCCTCACCGTCAAAGGAGGTACTGGAAAAATCCTGGAATATTTTGGAGAAGGAGCGGAATCGATCTCCTGCACCGGAAAGGGAACGATCTGTAACATGGGAGCTGAGATCGGCGCCACCACCAGCCTTTTCGGATACGATCAGAAAATGAAAGCTTACCTGGAAGGTACCGACCGCTCCGATGTGGCCGCAGAGGCCGGCCGGATCGCGGAACACCTCACGGGAGATCCAGAGGTGTATGCCGATCCTGAGGCATACTTCGATGAGGTCATCGAGATCGACCTTTCCACACTGGAACCGCACATCAACGGTCCCTTCAGTCCGGACAGGGCATGGCCCATTTCTAAGTTTGCACAGGCGGTCAGGGAAAACGGTTATCCACAGAAACTGGAGGTGGGACTGATTGGATCGTGTACCAATTCCTCCTACGAGGACATCACCAGGGCAGCTTCCATTGCACGGCAGGCGAAGGAGAAAGATCTGAAGGTTGCCTCGGAATATACCGTTACACCCGGATCCGAACAGGTTCGATACACCATCGAAAGAGATGGCCTCATGGGGGTATTCGAAGAGATCGGCGGGGTGGTTCTTGCCAATGCCTGCGGACCCTGTATCGGCCAGTGGGCCAGGCACAATGCCGATAAGCAAGAGAAGAATTCGATCATCACCTCTTTCAACAGGAACTTTGCCAAGCGAAATGACGGAAATCCCAATACCCACTCATTTGTGGCTTCACCTGAAATTGTTACCGCTATGGCCATTGCCGGTGATCTCACATTCAACCCGGTCACCGACAGCCTGGTCAATGAAAAGGGTGAAAAAGTAAAACTGGACGAACCCGAAGGACTGGAGATGCCGGTCAGGGGATTTGCCGTTGAGGACAACGGATATCAGGCCCCTGCCGAGGAGGGTAGCCACATTGACATTCAGGTGGCACCTGATTCCGACCGGCTTCAGCTGCTGGCACCGTTTGCCCCGTGGGAAGGAGAGGATCTGCTCGGTCTGCGGCTGCTGATCAAAGCGAAAGGAAAGTGTACAACGGACCATATCTCCATGGCTGGTCCCTGGTTAAGGTACAGGGGACACCTGGATAACATTTCAAACAACATGCTGATCGGTGCTGTCAATGCAGCCAATGATCAGACCAACCTGGTGTTGAATCAGCTCACGGGAGAATACGGGCCGGTCCCTGATACAGCCCGCGCCTACAAAGCACAGGGAATCGGAACCATGGTGGTAGGAGATGAGAATTACGGGGAAGGCTCTTCAAGGGAACATGCTGCCATGGAACCCAGGCATCTGGGGGTCAGGGTTGTTCTTGTGAAATCTTTTGCACGAATTCATGAGACCAATTTAAAGAAACAGGGGATGCTGGCCCTCACATTCGACCACAAGGATGATTATGAACTGATCCGGGAAGATGATGTGGCCGATGTCATCGGGCTAAAAGAACTGGCACCGGAAAAACCACTGGAAATCAGGCTTCATCATTCAGATGGCTCCATGGATACCATTCTTGCGAACCATACCCTGAATGAGAACCAGATCGGGTGGTTCAGGGCAGGCTCAGCACTGAATCTCATCAAGCAGCAAAATAAGTAGTTCTTGCACCACCGCGAGCGATTCATCCATGCATTCGCCCAGCTGGGTAGATTCCTGGGACAGTTCCTGGAGGAGAACACGATTCAGGAACCTTCGCTGAAATCACTGAATGTAAAACATTTCAGGCAGTTCTCAGCATTGGTGGATCAGGAACACCTGTACAATCCCTGGTTTACAAAAACCAATGTGTTGAGGGCAATCACCGCCCTGTCCAGGATGCTGAAACCTGAATCACTGGGAAAGTGGCTCAATGCCTATCCCGAAGCGGATCTTTCCCCCGGCAGCAGAAGAAATATCGGTGTGGTGATGGCCGGAAACATCCCGCTGGTGGGTTTCCATGACATGATGTGCGTCATTGCAGGCGGACACAGGATGGTTGCAAAAACCTCCAGCAAAGATGAGCGACTGCCAGGGGCGGTGGCAGGTATCCTTAAAAGTCTGGATCATGAACTGGTGGAGGGCATACAATTTACAGATGGACAGCTCAGGGGGATCGATGCCATCATTGCCACCGGAAGCAACAATACGGCCCGCTATTTCGACTATTATTTCAGGGATATCCCCCATATCATCCGCAAGAACCGGAACGGGGTGGCTGTAATGACAGGTCAGGAAACTGAAGAGGAGATGGCAGGTCTGGGAGAAGATATTTTTACCTATTTCGGTATGGGGTGCCGGAATGTGACCAAAATCTATATTCCGGAAACCTTCGACCTGAAAACCCTGATGGTGCAGCTGGACCGGTATCAACACCTCTATCAGCACCACAAATACGGCAACAATGTGGACTACTACCGCTCCATCTATTTGATGAATCGGACACCCATTCTTGACAACGGTGTCATTCTATTGAAGGAGGACAGGGCCATCGCCAGCCCTGTCGGGGTTGTTTTTTATGAAAGATATTCTGATATTGGAAAGGTTCAGCTTCAGCTGGCGGACCGGAAAGAGGAGATCCAGTGCTGCGTTTCCATACACCCCGAAATCCAGGGGTCCATACCTCCGGGTTCTACACAGGATCCGATGCCCTGGGACTATGCGGATGGAGTTGACACCCTCCGGTTTTTAACGGAACTGAAGTAATATGATCTATCTCTTCCGGATTATCAGTGATGAAGATCAGGAGTTTTACCGTGACCTTGTAATCGATGGTTCCGATACTTTTTTTGATTTCCATCAAGTGCTTCAGGAAAACCTGAAATACGATCCCACCCAGCTTGCATCCTTCATCATCACCAACGAGAGGTGGGAGAAACAGCAGGAGATTACGCTGATCGACATGAGGCAGGATCCCTCCATTCCAGTCGTAACCATGGATCAGGTAACACTGGATCAATACATTACCGGGGAGAGTCAGCGAATGATTTACATATTTGATTTTTTCTCCGAACGGGCCTTCTTTATTGAGCTTGTGGAACAATCAGATCAAACATCGCCCCGGGATACACCGTTTATCGGACAGGCTCGGGGGGAACCTCCGCCCCAGCTCGCCCTAGATCAGCTACTCGATGATTCCGGGAAGCCGTTCGAAGATCCTTTTCTGGAAGAGGATCCAACCGGGAGCGATGACCTGCGTCTGGATGACCTGGACCCCGACCTGCTGGATGATGTATTTCCGGAGGACGATTAGGATGGAAAAGACACTTCTTGTAATCGCGGGGCCCACTGCTGTTGGCAAAACAGCGTGTGGCGTAGAGGTGGGCCGGCATTTTGGGAGCGAGGTAATTTCGGCAGATTCAAGACAGATATACCGGGAGTGTTCCATCGGCACGGCTGTTCCGACCAGCGAAGAACTTTCTGCTGTCCCCCATCACTTTATCCAGTGTGTCTCATTGGGTGAACCTTACAATGCCAGCATCTTTGAAGAAGCGGTACTTCAAAAGCTCAAGATCCTTTTCAGTAAGCACTCGCTGGTACTGATGGTGGGTGGATCCGGGCTCTACATCGATGCTGTTTGCAGGGGAATCGATGAACTCCCGTCCGCCGACCAGGTTCTGCGAAAGCAACTTCATCAACGCTTTCGAAATGAGGGACTTGGCCCTTTAACGGAGGAATTGAAACGTCTCGATCCGCGATCCTACGAACGAATTGATCTGAAAAACCACATGCGAGTGCTCAAAGCCCTTGAGGTATCAATCCAGACAGGGTCCCCCTATTCCAGTTTTCTATCCGCCACCGCCAAGCCGCGACCGTTCAGTATCCTTGAAGTGGCCCTGGACATGGAACGGGATCAATTATACCGGCGCATCAACCACCGGGTGGACCGGATGATGGAGGCTGGATTGCTGGATGAGGTGGAAAGCCTAAGCAGTTTCCGGTATGAGAATGCCATGAAAACTGTGGGATACCGAGAACTCTTCAGGTACCTCGACGGAGAGGTGGGACTGGATGAAGCAGTGGATCTGATTAAAAGGAACACCAGGAAATTTGCACGCAAACAGATCACCTGGTTTCGCAAAGGGGAGCGCTATCACTGGATTACCTCGGAACATGCAGCAAATGTCATTTCCTGGGCAGAAGAAAGGCTCAGGGAAGAAGGTTCGGGTTAACGCGCCATGATGGCCGACGCATAATTTTTCCAGCTCATTTCAGCAGACGTGGCGTATACGTTTTTCTGGGGGATGGGTGCTTCGATCGATCTGAGCATCACTTCGGCCATGGAGGTGGGATCTTCAGGATCAGCCAGGTAGCCGTTATATCCATCCCGGATCGTCTCCGGAAAATGACCCACCCGTGTGGCAAGGATCGGTAATCCGAAATTGTAGGCCATGGACTCCACTCCCGAGGGGGTGGCGGTCAGGTAGAAAAGCAGGATAGAGTTACTCACCTGAAAATATTGATGCACATCTTCATTGGGGACAAATTCGGTAATGGCCACTACCCGTTCCTGCAGGCCATATTTCTCAACCAGTTCCAGGGGACGGTAATTCCTTTCATCATCCTGCTTGCTGAGAAAGATCCTTTTAGCCAGACCAAAAACAGCATTTTTAAGCCTTGTGGAGAATTTACTTTCATCGAGGGTATTCCAGAAGAGCTCCCCGACGATGAGCAGCGATACATCCTTCCGTTTCCTGGCCACCAGATTAAATGCCTCGATCACATGATGCAATCCCTTGTATTTCCTGATGAACCCAAAAAAAAGAAATACATGTTCACCGAGTCCGAGTGATGCTTTGAATTCCGCAGCATTAAACGAGGGATCCTTCCTGAACATGTCATATACCGGGTGATACAGTTTGACGACAGGAATACCCCCTTCAGCAGGAGCATCCTTTCCGGATACAAGGTTGTATGCCCTGCCGGGCAGCAACTCCTCCAGCTCCCTGAAAGTCTTCAGGGAATGAACAACGTAGGCATCACTGTGCCGGATGCACCTGTGCGTCAGGATCCGGTCCAGCCGGCTGTTTTCCTTCTGAACCACAAAATGAAGGTCAAAGAATACCCGTATTCCGGACTTCCGCAACTTTCTTGCCAGATATCGCAGTGGTATTCCCTGTACTGCTATGGCCCACTGTATGATGACACGGTCGGGATTCAGGCTCCTGATCAGTTTGAATGTCCTGTTCCAGGAGAACGGATTGTTGTAGTTCAACAAATAGTGAACTTTGATACGCGTCCCTGAAAGTAAATCAGACTTGCTTTTACGGTCGATGAAATCTCTGGGAATGATGGCCGGATACTGCTGGGTCCAGGAAACAATGTGAACCTCCAGGTCCGGGTGGCTGTCAAGTGCCCTGGCCAGTGAAGTGTTGTAATTGGCAATTCCCCCTTTGAACTGGGGTCCGGGACCAAAGGTAACCACTCGTTTCATCCTGGTGAATCTCCGGTATTAGATCTTCTTAAGCGCTGCCTCGTAGACACGCCCCATCCCCTCTTCAAGCGAGATCCGTGGTTTCCATCCGAAGCGCTCCTCCACCAGTGACATATCGCAATAACGTGAATGAACGCCCACCGGTTTGTCCAGGAGTGGCTTGATCTCCGCAGTATATCCGGCAAATCTGGTAAACAGCCCTATTAACTCCAGAAAGGTGGTGAGATTTCCCGAGCCGACATTGTAGGCGCTTCCGTCCGATACCTGTTCCATCAGTATCTGAACCAGGTCAAGGACATCATCGATATGAACAAAATCACGCCCCTGCTTGCCGGTACCCCACACTTCAAACGGGTTTTCCTTCCTGGCAGCCCGGGCCGCAATGGCAGGTACCGGATAAGAAAGATCCTGATCCTCACCGTAACCCGAGAAGGGTCTGATGCATACCACAGAGATGCCGTAGTGTCTCGCAGCTATCTGGGCCAGGAATTCACCTGTCAGCTTGGACCAGCCATAGGTCATATCAGGAACACCCAGGTTCTTGTTGAAATCGATATCTCCCTCACTCAATGCAATGGCTCCGGAGGGAGACTGGAGGTTGATGGGATAGGCTGCACTGGAGCTGGGATAGAGCACCCTTTTGGGTTTGTGCTGACAGATCCAGTAAAAGAACTCGGCATCGATGGAGAGATCGAGTGCCACGGCCATGGGATCCCCTTCGATTTTCAACCTACCTCCAACAATGGCCGCAAAGTGAAAAACATCTGTAAACCTCTCAAATTCAAAACCATATTCCTCCTGCAGGTAATTCGGATTGGCACGCAGCCTGAACAGCAGGTCCCTGAAGTCTCCTTTCCAGAAGAAGATCCGCTCATCCTCTCCAAGAATTTCAACATCTTTAATCATTCTTGATCCGGAATACTCCATCCAGGTCGAAGGATGGGTTCCAATGGAGAGGTCATCTACGAGGAACAGCCTGTCACCGGTAGTCCGATACAGTCGCTTCACCATGTTCCTCCCTACAAATCCGCATGCACCGGATATCAGATGGTAGTTCATAAGGTTCTCTCAGTTATCTGTTTATAGGATTAAGTTGAGGTTACAGCTAAATTTCATTTTCGATTTCGTAGTTGTTTCTTTCCACTGCACTTCTCGAAATGAGTTCTCCAAGGAACCCACCGATGAACAACAGTGTTCCTATGATCATACTGGTCAGGCCTATGTAGAAGAAGGCACTGTCGGCAATCAGCCTTTGCGGCACATGTTTGATGATCGCAATGAGCTTGTCGATCCCCATATAGAGCGCAATACCCAATCCCACCAGGAACATGAAAGATCCGAGTGTGCCGAACAGGTGCATCGGCTTTTTGGCGAATCTGGTCAGGAAGGTCACGGTGAGCAGATCGAGAAAACCTTTCAGGAACCGGTCCATTCCGAACTTGGTGGTTCCGTATTTTCGTTCCTGATGCTGAACCACTTTCTCCCCGATCTGCATGAAACCGTTGCTTTTGGCCAGTACAGGGATGTATCGGTGCATATCCCCGTAAACCTCTACGCTTCTGGCCACATTCAACCGGTAACCTTTGAGCCCGCAATTGAAATCGTGAAGTTTGATACCGCTTACCTTTCTGGCTGCCCAGTTAAATACTTTGGTGGGTACCCGTTTGGAAAAGAAAGGATCGTACCGTTTCCTTTTCCAGCCGCTCACCACATCGTATCCATCATCTATGATCATCCTCCGCATCTCAGGAATCTCTTCCGGATTGTCCTGCAAATCTGCATCCATGGTAAAAACCACCTCTCCGCCGGCCATCCGGAATCCGGTATGGAGTGCAGCCGACTTGCCGTAATTTCTACGGAATTTGATCCCCCTGATCTGCGGATACGATTTCTTCAATGCAACGATCTGCTCCCATGATCCGTCGTTGCTGCCGTCATCCACCAGGATCAATTCATAGGTAAGCTTGTGGGAGGATATCGCACGGTCTACCCAGTCACACAATTCATGAAGTGACTCTACTTCGTTGTAAAGGGGAACGACAATGGATAGGTCCATGGGGGTTGCCACTGTTTTAGGCTACCGGATTCTCAGGCTGGTTTTTCTTGATGAACGCCGCCAGGATCAGTCCGATAATAGCATTACCCACCACGCCCCAGGTCAAAGCCATCCGTGTCATCCTCGCTGGAGTGAAACGGCCTTCCATCCTGTCCAGGATATCTTCATACATGCTCTCTGGAATCCTCGGGTTGTTCATGACCCTCTCCTCGGCCATCAGCCTGATCTTCTCAATCAGGTCGGGATCAATGTAATTGTAGAGCACAAAGGTGTAAATGGTGGACAAAATGGAGGCAATGATCCCGATAACCAGTGCCATCACAAAGATCTGGCCAAATGAAGCATAACCACCCAGATACTCTTTTCGATAAGCTACCAGGCAGTATGCCATTACCGCAATGGAAATGAGAATGCTAACCCAACCCACCCAGCTCTGGGTGCTCAGATTCAGAAAATAGAAGATAACGCCCAGCAGGATACTGACGAAACCCAGGATTGCTCCGTAAATCAACGCGGGCTTCCAGAATGGGGCTTTGGCTGATTGTTCCATGATTCGGTCTATTTAGTTGGTGTTTAAGGTTACATTAAAAAGGGCAAGCTACTTATATCGCACCGCTACAACCGCTTACCCTTGCTACCTTCCGGTCCTGGGGGAATTCAGCAGGAGCTGGTCGTATAAGACTTGCCCGGGGCACAAATTTAGGTAAAAGTTTGTAAAGATGAAAGATTGTAGAACATACCAACATAAGCAAAAAGCCCATAAAACCCTTCCAGATGAGGGTTCCACGGACTTTTCCCCACTTTTCCCTTTTAACTTTCTACTTTTCCCTCGAAAGAATAATAGGCCTTCGGCGGATTATTCTGTCGGCCTTAAACTTCTGACCTGCGCTCCAGCCTGCCACATTTCGGATTCCCGCAACTCCTTCAGCTCTGCCGAAAGGTGGGACTTGTAATCGGGCTGGCCGGTCTTATCGAGTACCACTTTGGTCTCTTCCCCGCTCCTCACACGGTCATAAAGCTGCTTGAACACCGGAAGTGTTGCATCCCTGAACTTGGGCAACCAGTCCAATGCACCACGCTGGGCTGTGGCGCTGCAGTTGGCATACATCCAGTCCATTCCGTTTTCGTCAACCAACCTGATCAGACTTTGGGTCAGTTCTTCCACGGTCTCGTTAAACGCTTCGGATGGAGAGTGTCCGTTTTCTCTGAGGACCTGGTATTGGGCTTCCATGATTCCGGCAAGGGCTCCCATCAATACGCCTCTCTCACCGGTCAGATCACTGTACACCTCATTCTCGAAAGTGGTCGGGAAGAGGTACCCCGATCCGATCCCGATACCGAGTGCAAGGGTGCGTTCCTCGGCCCTTCCGGTATAGTCCTGAAATACGGCATAGCTGGAATTGATACCCGTACCGGCCAGGAAATTCCTTCTGACACTGGTCCCGGAACCTTTGGGGGCCACCAGGATGACATCCACATTCTTCGGGGGGATCACCCCGGTCTGCTCTTTGTAGGTGATAGAAAATCCATGAGAGAAATAGAGTGCGTCCCCCTCTTTGAGGCAAGGTTTCAGCTTGGGCCACACAGCCCGCTGGGCAGCGTCGGAAACCAGGTATTGTATGACGGTGGCTTTTTCCGCTGCCTCTTCAATGGGAAACAGCGTTTCACCCGGAACAAACCCGTCCTTCACAGCCCGATCCCAGTCCTCTTTGAATTCGGGTGCCTGTCCAACGATGACCGAAATCCCGTTGTCCCTGAGGTTAAGGGCCTGTGCGGGTCCCTGTACTCCGTAGCCGATGATGGCGATTAGTTCATCCTTGAGCACTTCCCGTGCTTTTGAAAGTGGGAATTCATCCCTGGTTACAACGTTTTCTTCAACGCCGCCAAAATTGAGTTTTGCCATGTCTGTTTGTTATCTTTTTGAATGGTTAAATGGTCTGGTTGCATCAATAGGTAACTACCTCATCGGCCGTCATTTCATGATGGGTGTCAATCTCTTTCAGGTAAGCGGAGATCTCCTTGATCTGTTTGGTGAGCGCAATTCGCCCCGAACGGGCAAACTGAAGGATCCCATAGGGTTCCAGCTCCCGGAACAATTGTTTGGTCTCCTCCTTGTGTCCGGTCTTTTCCACCACAATGTAATCTGGCTCAATGGTCAGTATCCTTGCATTGTGCCTTCGTATCAGGGTCTCAACCTCGTCGCCGTGAGCAAAGGCGGCGGTGGGTACCTTGTAGAGAGCGATCTCCTGGTAAACAATCTCATCCAAAGTGTGATAGAATGCTTTCAGGATACCGATCTGTTTTTCTATCTGTTTGGTGACCGTTTTGGCCATATCCTCTGTTGTATTGATCACAATGGTAAAACGGTAAATCCCGCGCACCTCGGATTCAGAGGTATTCAGGCTTTCAATGTTGATCTTCCTGCGGGAGAATATCACGGTGATCCGGTGCAACAGTCCGACCTTGTGTTCGCTGAAAACTGTTATTGTATATTCCTGTTTCATTGCTGTCTCTTGTTATTTGATTGTTATCTGCAAATCGTAGTCATCCCTGTTATTCCAGTCGAATTTCAGATACTGTTCCGCCAGCAGGGACCATAGGGAAGATATTGCCTTCCTGCTGTACCTCCACTTCGAGCACGGAAGGTCCTTCCGTGGCCAGCAGATCCGTTAAGGCCCGGTCCAGGTCTTCCCGCTTGTTGATCTTTCTGGCCGGGACGCCAAAGCCCTCTGCTATCTGCGTAAAGTTCGGGTTGGTAAGGCCAGTGTTGGCGTAACGGCTCTCAAAAAACAGCTCCTGCCATTGCCTGACCATCCCCAGAAAATGATTGTTCAGCAATATTACTTTGACCGGAAGGTTGTACTGGGCAATGGTACCCAGTTCCTGGATGGTCATCTGAAAACCTCCATCGCCCACAATGGCCACAACCGGGCGTCCGGGCTTGGTAAAAGCAACTCCCATGGCGGCCGGCAATCCAAATCCCATGGTTCCCAGTCCGCCGGATGAGACCCACGAATTGCGTTCCAGGTGCTTGTAATATCTGGCTGCAGCCATCTGGTGCTGCCCCACATCGGTAACCACAATGGCTTTCCCGAAAGACATTTCCGAGAGTTTATTGATCACCTCTCCCATATGCATCTTGGGACCGTTGGGGAAGCAATCTTTCTGGATCACTTTCTTCTTTTCAACCTCCTCCAGATCTGAAAATGAGGCAAGCCAATCTGCATGCTCAGCCTTCTTAATCTTGGGGAGCAGAAGTTCAAGGGCCAGCTTTGCATCGGAATGAATAGCCACGTCGGTCTTGATATTTTTATCTATTTCAGACTGATCAATCTCAATATGAATTACTTTGGCCTGTTTGGCGTAGGTCTTTACATTGCCTGTTACCCGGTCGTCGAAACGCATTCCGACGGCAATCAGAACGTCACATTTGTTGGTATTTACGTTAGGTGCATAGTTTCCATGCATCCCGAGCATTCCCACATAGAGCGGGTGGTCTTCAGAAAACGCCGACAAACCATTCAAAGTGGAACCTACCGGTATGCCTGCTTTCTCTACAAATTCCCGGAAGACATCCTCTGCGCGGGAGATGGTGACTCCCTGGCCGCAAAGCACAAACGGCCGTTTGGATTGGTTGATCAGCCTGGCCGCCTGGTCGATCGAATTGGGACTGGGTTTAGGATTGGGAATGTAGCTTCTCACCTGCTGTTGTTTTTCATAGATGAATTCCACCTCCTCGAACTGTGCATTCTTGGTGATATCGATAAGGACCGGTCCCGGCCTCCCGGAATTAGCATAGAAGAATGCCTTGGCCATCACATCCGGTATCTCATCGGCACTGGTAATCTGATAGTTCCATTTGGTAATGGGCATGGAAACACTCACCATGTCTGTTTCCTGAAAAGCGTCTGTACCAAGAAGGGGTGCACCCACCTGACCTGTGATGCATACCAGCGGGGTGGAATCGAGCATGGCATCGGCCAGTCCGGTCACCAGGTTGGTTGCTCCAGGCCCGGAAGTGGTGAAACAAACCCCGGGTTTACGCGATATCCTGGCAAATCCCTGGGCAGCATGAACCGCACCCTGCTCATGCCTCACCATGACATGTTTCAGCCGGTCTTCATAATTGAACATGGCATCGTATACCGGCATGATCGCCCCTCCGATATAACCGAATACAGTATCCACACCCTCTTCGAGTAAAGCCAGAATGAGTGCTTCGGCCCCGGTCATCTTTTTTCCCGAAACCTTCTCTTCAACTTCCTTCTTCTTAGTCTGTGTTTGCATGCTTTTTCGTATTAAAATGTTTACTTGTTATTCTTTAACGATCCTGATGGCACCCAGGTCTGCTGATGAGACCATGCTGGCGTAGGCCTTCAGTGCTTCAGATATTTTCCTTTCCCGTTTGGGACTCCAGCCGTCGGGATGTTTATCCGCCTCCTTCCTCCTGCGATCCAGTTCATCCCGGTCGAGCAATACATCCATGGTTCTGGCTGGGATATCGATCCGAATCGCGTCTCCATCCCGGATCAATCCGATCGCTCCTTTATCTGCAGCCTCGGGCGATATGTGACCGATGGATAGGCCGGATGTGCCCCCTGAAAAGCGACCATCGGTGATCAAAGCACATTTCTCACCCAGCCGCCTCGATTTAATGTAGGAGGTCGGATAAAGCATTTCCTGCATTCCGGGTCCTCCACGGGGTCCTTCATGCCGGATGACCACCACATCTCCTGCCACCACTTCCTTGTTCAGAATGGCATCACATGCATCGTCCTGGGAATCATATACTTTTGCAGGTCCCTCGAAAACCAGCACACTTTCAGCAACGCCGGCCGTCTTGACTATACAACCCTGCTCAGCGATGTTTCCGGTGAGCACGGCCAATCCTCCATCCATGCTGTATGCATGTTCGATGCTCCTGATGCAGCCTGTAATCCTGTCCAGATCGAATTCCTCGTATCGCGTGTCCTGGGATCCCATTTTCAGGTTAATGCCACCCCCCGGAGCCGCAGAATAGATATCCTCGATCCGGTCACACCTCTGTTTGTTCACCAGGTCATAGCAATCGATCGCTTCACCCAGGGTTTTTCCATCCACGCGGTGTACATCCCTGGAGACAAGCCCTCCACGGTCCAGTTCAGCCATGATGCCCATGATGCCACCGGCACGGTTCACATCCTCCACATGGTATTTGGAACTGGGTGCAACCTTACAAAGTACCGGGGTGGTCCGCGATAACCTGTCAATATCTTTCATAGTAAAGTCCACCCCGGCCTCACGAGCAATGGCCAGCAGGTGAAGGACCGTATTTGTTGAACCACCCATGGCTATGTCGAGGGTCATGGCATTTTCAAATGCTTCATAGGTGCCAATGTTTCTGGGAAGAACAGTTTGGTCGCCCTCTTCATAGTATTTCAGCGTATTTTCAACCAGCTGATGCGCAGCTTTTTCAAACAGTCTCCTTCGTTCTACGTGGGTAGCCACAACCGTTCCGTTTCCGGGCAGTGCCAGTCCGATGGCCTCGTTCAGGCAGTTCATTGAGTTGGCAGTGAACATTCCGGAGCAGGAACCGCAGGTCGGACAGGCCAGTTTCTCAATCTGTGCCAGCCTGGCATCGCTGATGTTGTTATCGGCGGCCATCACCATGGCATCCACCAGGTCATAGGCATCATCTCCGTCCCTCCCGGCCTCCATGGGCCCTCCCGATACAAAAATGACGGGAATATTGAGTCTCATGGCGGCCATCAGCATGCCAGGGGTAATTTTATCACAATTGGAGATACAGAACAATGCATCCACCTTGTGGGCATTGGCCATATATTCAATGCTGTCTGCGATCAGATCACGGGATGGCAGGGAATAGAGCATGCCATCATGTCCCATGGCAATTCCATCATCCACGGCAATGGTGTTGAATTCTGCTGCAAAATAGCCCGCCTCCTCCAATATCCCCTTCACGACCTGACCGATCTGATGCAGGTGGGCATGACCGGGAACAAACTGCGTGAATGAATTGGCGATTCCGAAAACGGGCTTTCCAAACTGACTCTCTTTCATTCCATTAGCACGCCATAGACTCCTTGCACCGGCCATTCGCCTGCCCATGGTACTGGTATGGCTTCTGTACTGTATCTTCATTACTGCTTAGGGTTTAACCTTACATAATCAAAAAAGCCATCCTCGCTCCTGAGAATGGCTTTGAATATTTTAATTCTGGACTATACCATTCTCAGGAAGTTCCTGGGACCACCACCAGTACCACCACCACGAGAATGTTATGCAGAATGTTCTTTAACATGCTTTTAAAACATGGCTCAAATATAGAGATAAATTCAATTCACCAAAACTTTTTAACCAAATTTTTTATCCTAGCCAGGCGCATCTCATTGCACTGAATCGCAGGGAGTACTTCCCTACCCGGAACCATTCACCTCCTCATCGCCCCCGGCTTCCTCCTCATCACCCTCATCGTTCAGTCCGAGCAAATTGTGGGACGACTGACCAGGCAGTTCCTGTATTCCTTTGAGCCTTCTCTGTATTTGTCTTGTGCGGGTACCCACCAGGTTGTCGATGTTGCTTGATGCCTGACTCAGTTGATTCTGCGCTTTCCTGAGTATCTTTTCAAAATTTCCGAATTCTTTCTTCACAGCCCCCAGGATTCGCCACACCTCATTGGAACGCTTTTGAACCGCAAGTGTTCTGAAGCCCATCTGAAGGCTGCTCAGGAATGCCACAAGGTTGGATGGACCTACCACAGTGATGCTGAAATCGCGCTGTAATCCTTCAAACAACCCTGTCCTGCTGAGGATCTGCGCATACAGCCCCTCCGTGGGCACAAACATCAGGGCAAAATTGGTGGTTACCGGCGGATCAATGTATTTCTCACTGATGGTCTGGGCCGATTTACGCACAATGCCATCAAACTGTTTTTCTGCCTTCAGCACCTCTTCCCTGCTATACATTTCCACCTTCTCATAGATCTCGGTCAGACGCTGGTAATCCTCAATGGGGAATTTGGAATCGACAGGCAGCAACACCTCCTCCTCCTGGCTCTCCCCGCCGGGCAATCTCACTGCAAACTCAACGGCCTCCGTACTCCCCCTGCGGATCATGGCATTTTTCAGATACTGGTCGGGAGAGAGAAATTGTTCCAAGATGTTACCGAGCTGGACCTCACCCAGTATACCCCTGGTTTTCACGTTGGAGAGTACTTTTTTCAGGTCGCCCACCCCGGTGGCCAGTTCCTGCATCTCACCCAGACCCTTGTGCACCTGCTCAAGCCTTTCACTGACTACCTTGAATGATTCATTGATTCTCTTATTGAGGGTCTCCTGCAACTTTTCATCCACGGTTTTCCGCATCTCCTCCAGCTTCTTGCTGTTATCCATCTGGATATCTTTCAGCTTCACCTCGATGGTATCCCTCATCTTCTCCAGCCTTCCCTGAAAAGCTTCCAGGGTTTTTGCAAGTTCCATCCGGTTCCGGGCAAAGTTTTCCTGACCCTCGGTCCGGCTTCTCTGAAAATCATCCCTGAGCGCCTTTCCCAACTGTTCAAACAACAATTCCATCCGTTTGAATGATTCCTCCATGGACCTCTCAAAGCGATTCAGGTTACCGGACCTGTATTGCAGAATAAGGAGGACCAGAATGATCAGGGATATAAGAATCAGAAGCAGTAGCAAGATATCTGTCATCGCGATAGTTTTAAATGATTAAAGATAGTACAATCGAAAATAAGATACCTTTGTTTCATGTCGAATGAGAAGAAGCGGTTCCTCTACAGCATGGTGTTCCCCGGTTTCTTTCTCTTCCTGCTCTGGGCGGTGAAACTGTTCGAGATCTCCATGGAACTCTCCTTTGTGGAGGGAGGGGTCTATCCCAGGCAGTTCAGCGGATTGAAAGGGATCCTCTTTTCTCCCCTGGTTCACGGGGACTGGAAACACCTGGTGGACAATACTATGCCTGTATTCCTGCTGAGTGCGGCCCTCTTCTACTTTTACAGGGACATTGCATACAAGATCTGGCTCCTGCTCTATTTTATAGCCGGGGTCCTGCTCTGGTGCATGGGGCGGCAGGCATACCACATTGGTGCCTCGGGTCTGATTTATGGCCTGGCGGCCTTCCTTTTTCTCAGTGGTCTGATCAGGCGTGTGAGGAGCCTGATGGCGATCTCCCTGCTGGTGGTCTTCTGGTATGGAAGCATGGTATGGGGACTGCTGCCCTTCGACTATGATGTTTCTTTTGAAGCACACATTACAGGTGCGGTCACCGGTATCGTTCTGGCGGTTGTATACCGCGACCAGGGACCCGAACCGGAATCCACCCTGCTGGATGAAGAGGAAGAGGAAGAAGATCAGCCGATGGCTGATCAGGAAGAAGTTTAAAGGGAAAAGGTGAAAGGGAAAGGAAGGGAAAAGGTGAAAGGTGAAAGGGAAAGGAAGGGAAAAGGTGAAAGGTGAAAGGGAAAGGGAAAGGGTCCAGGTTAGGGTTGCTTTTTCTGGTGCTCGAGCCACCGCTCCCTCAGCAGGGCATAAAGGTATTCATCCATCAGCACCCCTTCCTTCATCACTGTCCGCTTATGGATCGCTTCCAGTTCGAAACCATTTTTCTCCAGCACCCGCATCGATGCCGGATTGTTTTCAAAAATGGTGGCAAATATCCTTAACCACCTTCTGTTTGTGAATGCATAGCCGACCAGGACTGCCACAGCATCGGTCATGATTCCCTTGCCCCAGTGAAATTCGGAAAGCCAGTAACCGATCTCTCCATTGTACCGGTATACATCCTTCATTTGATGAATGCCGATCCCGCCGGCTGCCTCACCATTCACCTCAACGGCCAGGATCAGGTCCTCCCTGTTGTCCCCCACGTTCTGGAGCCACGCCTCTGCATCCCGGGGGGTATAGGGATGGGGGAAAGCATCCCTCAGATTTCTGGCCACACGTTGGTTGTTGGCATGTCTGACCAGGGCGGAGACGTCATTTGATCTCCAGGGGCGAAGCCGGTACCGTGGTCGTTCTATGACAGGTAGCTGCATAACCCGAAATTACAAAACGATACATATATCTCAGCATTTATAGTAATTTTAGGCGGCTTTTTTCAGGGCATGCTGGTAAAACTTTATGAACAGAATCCGGATCCGAGGGTGATCCGAAAAATCGTCGAGCTTCTTCAGCACGGCGGGGTGATCATTTATCCCACCGATACGGTGTATGGCATGGGTTGCGATATTACCAAAGCCAGGGCGGTCGAAAGGGTTGCACGTATCAAAGGGATCAAGCCGGAGAAGGCCAAGTTCGCATTCATCTGTTCCGATCTGAGTCACCTCTCTGATTTCGCCAGACATGTGGACAACAATACTTTTAAATTGATGAAATCCTACCTGCCGGGACCCTATACATTTATTCTTTCGGCCAGCAACCAGGTGCCAAAATCGATCAAGCACCACCGAAAGACCGTTGGTATCCGGATTCCCGCAAACAACATCATCCTTGAGATCGTCAGGCAACTTGGCAATCCGATCCTTACCACCTCCCTGAAAGAGGAGGATCAGATCCTGGAGTATCCCACCGACCCTGAACTGATCTACGAGGAATACGGGTACCTTGTGGATGCAGTCATAGATGGGGGATACGGAGGTATGGTTCCTTCAACGGTCATCGATTGCAGCGGAGAAGAACCGGTCATTATCAGAGAGGGATTGGGAGAGGTCGATTAAGTGCCCCGTTTTTTTTACGTTCCATCTGATCCAACATTCCTGAAGGTTTCTTAACTTGGTATCAAAACCCCGGAGATGAAACAGACCATTCAGGATTTTCTCGAAAGCAAATCTATAGCCATAGCCGGTGCTTCCACCAACAAGGATAATTTCGGGCTTACCCTCATGAAAGAATTATCCAAGAAGGGTTACCGGGTCCACCCGGTGAATCCACGGTATGCCGAAATTGAAGGGATAGCGTGTGTAGACACCGTTAAAGAACTCCCGGAAGAGGTTGAAGGTGTGATTCTTGCTGTTCCTCCCAAACTAACGGAACAGATTGTGAAGGAATGTGTGGGAACCCCTGTGAAGCGGGTCTGGATGATCAGGGGAGTGGGAAAAGGTGCTTACGATGAAACGGCACTTCAGATATGCAGGGATCACGGTATCGAGGTGGTACATGGTTTCTGTCCCATGATGTTTTTCGGCCAGGGATTACACAAATTCCATTTGTGGATACGTAAGAATTTCAGCCAGCTTCCGGAGGAGTTTATACTCAATTGAACTGTCGCTTATCTTCTCCAGAACAAGGGGGAGAAGATCACCAGTACAGTGAATAATTCCAACCTGCCCACGAGCATCAGAAATGAGAGGTACCATTTGCCCGCTGCATGGATCTCTGCATAGTTGAGCGCGGGACCCACTTTTCCGATTCCCGGTCCGATGTTTCCAAGTGAGGCCGCCACGGCTCCTATGGAGGTCTCAAAATCATTGCCCAGGACCGACATCACAACAATCGAAGCGATGGCGATCATGGCATAGAAAGCGAGGAAGGCAAGCACATTGGTGACGACACGCTCCTGCACTGCTTCTCTGTTCAATCTGACCGGAATCACCGCATTGGGATGGATCATCCGCTTCAGCTCCTGTGTGCTGTTTTTCAGCATGATGACGATGCGCATAATCTTTGGCCCGCCGCCTGTTGATCCGGCAGATCCCCCGAAAAACATCAGAATGAAGATCAATGCCACCAGCCAGGGCGCCCAACCCAGATAATCCGCTGTAGCAAAACCTGTGGTGGTCAGGATGGAGACCACCTGGAAGAGCGCCTCCCTGAACGAGGACTCCAGGGCCTGACCATTTGCAGCAAACAGGCCCAGGGTAATCGCCATGGTAAAAGCGGCCACAAACCCGATGTACCAGCGGAACTCCTCGTTCTTCCATACTTTATTCAGGTGACCGTGCATCGCGAAATAGGAGAGGGTAAAATTGGTGCCGGCCAGAAACATAAAGAGGGTGATTACATAATGTATGTAAGGTGAATTCCAGTAGGCAATGCTGGCCTGCTTGGTTGAATACCCTCCGGTTGCCATGGTCGTCAGTGAATGGCACACCGCATCAAATAATCCCATTTCGCCCGCCCAGAGAAGCAATATCTCCAGCACAGTAAATGAGAGGTATATGAGCCACAACCGCTGTGCTGTGTCCCTGATATGGGGATGAAGCTTGTCCGGAGTGGGTCCGGGTACTTCCGCTGTAAAGAGCTGCATACCCCCTATTCCCAGGTACGGCAGAATAATCAGGGTAAGCAGGATGATTCCCATTCCGCCCAACCACTGTGTCAGGCTTCTCCAGAAAAGGATGGCATGTGACAATGATTCAATGTCATTCAGGATGGAGGCTCCGGTGGTGGTAAATCCGGAAATGGTCTCAAAAAAGGCATCCGTAAATCCGGGAATGGATCCGGTCAGGAGAAATGGCAATGTCCCGAACAGTGAAAAGAGCAGCCATCCCCCGGTCACAATGATATACCCGTCCCGATGGTTGATCGACAGCCTTGAATTTCTGACCGAGAGATAGGCCACCAACCCGGCCATACCAGTGATTGCACCTGAAAGCAGGAATGGTAGTGTGTCATTTTCCCTGAAAAGCAATGCCACCGGTATGCAGAGCCACATGAAGATGGCTTCGGTAACAAGGATCAAACCCAAAATTCGAATGATGGACTTTGGATTAAGCATACATCCTTCAATTGAAATACTGTCCGACGGTGTGAATCACCCCGGGCAGGGCGAATACCACTACACGGTCGTAGGGTTTGATCTGCGTATCCCCATGTGCAATAAAAGCATTCTTGCCCCTGATCACCCCCCCAATGATGGCCTCCCGGGGAAACCCGATTTCCGCCAGCAAACCCTTTGTCACCGTGGCATCCGGCTTCACCTGAAACTCCAGCACCTCCGCGTCTGTTCCGGTCAGGCATTTGATACTGCTTACTTCTTCGGACATGGTAAACCGGAAAATGCGGCTGGCTGTGATCAGCTTTTTATTGATGATGGTATCTACTCCGATATTTTCCGCCAGGTGGATGTAATCCATGTTCTCCACTTCGGCTATGGTTCTCCTGACGCCCAGGTGTTTTGCAAGCAGGCAGGAGAGGATATTGGTTTCCGAATTCCCTGTCACTGCGATAAACGCATCCATCTTCTCCAGTCCCTCGGACCTGAGCAGCTCCATGTCGGTCCCGTCTCCGTTGATGACCAGGGTATTACTCAACAGGTTGGAAAGTTCATAGCTTCGCTGCCTGTCCTTCTCGATGAGTTTCACATAATGCTGGTTTCCCAGTGAATCGGCTGTTTTGCGACCGATCCTGCTTCCCCCCAGGATCATGATGTCCCGGACCTCGAACTGCTTCTTTCCTGAATATTTATAGAGCTCCTTGAGCCCGGTTTTGCTGCTGATCACATACACCAGGTCGCCCGCCTCGAACCGGTCCTCGCCGCCCGGCACAATGGTCTGTCCATGCCTTGTAATGGCTACGGCACGGTACTCCAGCCTGGTATCCCCCGGGGTCAGCTCCCGAAGAGACTTCTGAATAATGGGTGCATCTTCGTCCAGCCTGATCACGTACATATGGAGTTTGCCACCGGAAAACTCCACCACCTCCGTGCTGCCGGTTTCTGAAAGCAGCCCGACGATCTCCCTGGCCGCAATCTTCTCCGGATAGATCATGTAATCGATCCCCAGGTTATCAAAAAGCTCCTTGTTGCTGGGTATCAGGTACTCCTGATTGTCGATCCTGGCTATGGTTTTTTTGGCCCCGAGCCGTTTGCTCAGTATGGCCGAATTGATGTTCACATCTTCCGAATAGGTTACCCCGATAAAAAGGTCCGCTTTGTTGATCTTTGCTTCTTTCAGATGTGCGATGGAATGGGCATTCCCTTCAATGGCAAGCACATCAAGCGAACCGCCCACAGCCCTCAGCCGGTCAGCGTCATTATCCATAATTACCAGGTCGTGCTCTTCGCTGCTGAGCATCTTGGCCAGATGCGTTCCTACCTCACCGGCACCTGCAATAACAATGTGCATATGCTTTCAGAAATCTGAAGCAAATTAAAAGATATTTGTCCAATTGTACACATGAATTCCTTTTTTTTACCATCTATCCACTGCGGCCCCGTGCTCTGCAGTAACATAAAGTTGAGGAATTCCGGTCCTTAATTGATCCACATACCCGCGGCTGTTGGATCCGTCTGCGATCACCCTGCCGGCAGTTGCGAACCTCCTGATGACCTCGGGCGACAACGTGGCATTGCCTGTGAGCAGAATGAACGATCCGGGATTCCGGGCGATCAGTTCCAGGGTTTCATCCCCTGCTCTTCGGGTCACCAGCCACCCTTTCATGCGTTCATTTCCTATCAAATAGCCTCCTTCTGCCACCGGATGACACGCCGAAACCGTGCCACGGTATGCCGTGGATTCCGGGGGATTGATTTCAATCACCTCTACAATCATTCTGCTCCAGGATGTTGAGAGATATCTATCCATTCCTGCAATCACCAGGCTATCCTTTGAAACCCGGTAACAATCCATCCACTTACCCTGACTGATCAGGATCTGGCTCCCACGGTTGAAATGGGTCACCAGCAGCAAAGAGGAGTCCTTTCTCATATGATCCGTTATCGCGCACCAGCAATTCATTGCCGCAATTAACAGCATCACTCCATAACGCGGCCAATGTTTCCGTTCCCTGATCACCAGCACACCCAGAAGGATGGCCACCAGGAGCAGGACCAGGTTGATCCTGTCCAGGTGCAGGTCCCGGATCACTGCTCCCGGGAATCCTGCCACCAACTCTGCCGAACGGTTCAGCAGATCTGCCACAAAGGTAATGAGGCGGCTGACCACTGCTGGATAGAGGTGGAGGATGAGTAGTGGCAGGGAAAGGATAAACAAGCCCATGAGCAGACTCAGCAAGGGTAAGGCCATCAGGTTGGTGAGCAGGCCATAAACGGGGAACTGACGAAAATAGAACACAACCAGGGGCAGGGTGGAGACCTGAGCGGCCAGGCTGACTGCCGAGGCCTCCCAGGTCCACCGGACAATCCGGTTGGAGATTTTACCGGGCAGTTTCCTTAGCCAGGGGAAGAGGGTGACAATGCCAAACACCGCTGCATAGGAAAGCTGGAATCCCGCATCCATGATCCTGTCCGGATCGATCACCAGGATCAGAAAAGCTGACAGCGCCAGTGTGTTCAGGGGACGGCTTCGCTGATCAATGTAGAGGGCCACGCTGAACAGTGTGAACATGGTGACCGCACGGCAAACGGAAGAGGAAAATCCTGTCAGAAAGGCATAGAGCCAGAGGAGCACTACGGAGGGTGCCACCCTGAATATTTCCCTGCGGAAAATCCTGACCACGATTCCCAGGGCCCTTTGCAGGAACCACCATATCAGTCCCACATGCAATCCGGAAACTGCCAGCAGGTGCATGCCACCTGCGTCCTGGAAATGCTTTTTCTGCTCATCGGTCAGCCCGGACCTGTCTCCCAGGCAAACAGCCATTAATAATGCCTGTGGCTCAGGTTGGCCTTCCCAGCGGTTCGCCAACCGTGCCCTGATTCCTGATGCACTGATGCGGGAACCCGACATCCCTGTCAGCATCCTGTTTCCAGCGGAATGGCCATCCACATAAACTCTGTACCGGAAGCCTTTTCGGGACAGGATCGCCTCGTAATCGATTTCCCCGGGATTACCCCTGTTCCTGATCGGATACAATGTACCGGACAATTGCCACCACTCGCCGGGCCCCGGGAGCACCCCGCCAACAGGATTCCTGAGATAGATTTGAAGCTGGGTGGGTATGGCCAGACAGGTATCACCATGCATCAGCATCTCCATGCTCATTGCTGCAACCCATCCTGATCCGGCTGGCACCGCTTGCTGAAGCACCTCACCGCGTAGTATCACCTCTGTTCCCGGCTGCATATCAATAACTTCCGGCTGAGAGAGGGAGTTCAGTACATATCCGGTCCCCATAAAAACAGAACTGCTGAGGATAACCACGCCAACAATATTCCAGGGATGCTCCCAGGTACCGTGTCTGAAAAAAATACAATGCAGCCCCCAGCAAATTGAGGTGGCCAGGCAGACATAATCCGGACGTATTGAAAAACAGGTCCCTTCTTCCGTCAGAATTCCGAGGAGAAAAGGGAAGAGGATCCTGGCAACTGGAACGCGGTTGGTGCTAAACATGGCTTCATCAGGAGACATTTTAACGATATATGTCCAATTGTTTAAAATATCTGCCATACTTTCTTACCTTTAATTGAACCTTTCAGGGGTTCCGGTAGTTTTATATAGCAGAATAAGTAAAACCCTTAACATTTCACTGATGTCAAAACTTACTACGCAACACATGGGTGTTGCCCTGAAGAATCCGCTGATCCTTGGAGCCAGCAACCTTGTCAACAACATTGACAAACTGAAGCAAGCCGAAGAAGCTGGTGTGGCCGCGATTGTATACCGTTCCCTTTTTGAAGAACAGATTCAGCTCGAGGATTATGAGCTCAGCAGTCAACTGGAGGCATATGACGAGCGGAACGCCGAGATGATCAAGCTTTTTCCACGGATTGATCATGGGGGGCCCAAAGAACATATTCATAACCTCAAGGAGGTCATCGATGCACTTTCCATTCCGGTTTTTGCAAGCCTGAATGCCATCTATGAGGAGTCGTGGGTTGAGTATGCCACCCTGCTTGAGAAAGCCGGTGCCGCCGGTCTTGAGCTTAATTTCTTCTCCGTTCCCAGGGATTTCAACAAATCGGGACACGATATCATTCAACAGCAGATCGGATTTCTCAAGGCAGTCAAGGGGGCTGTCAGCATCCCGGTAAGTGTTAAACTGAGTCCCTTTTACACCAATGTCCTGAAAACCATTAAGGATCTGGATGAGGCCGGTGCCGATGCATTCGTCCTTTTCAACAGGTTATTTGAACCTGATATCGATGTGGATGCAGAAAAGCATGTATCTCCCTGGAATCTGAGTACCCACAGTGACCACCGCCTTTCCATCCGTTACATCGGCCTCACTTACGGGAACATCAAAGCAAACACTGCCGCAAATAATGGGATTTACGAAGGGATTGATATTGCCAAAATGGTTCTGGTCGGTGCCTCCGCCGTTCAGGCAGTGAGTACTTTCTACCACAACGGGGTCAAACATGCAAGTACCATGCTGCAGGAGCTGGAGGAGTGGATGGACCGCAAAGAGTACGATTCCCTGGAAGCATTCCGGGGTAAATTGAGCAGCAACGCCATCAACGACCCGTTTGTATACAAGCGTGCCCAGTATATCGATATGCTGCTGAAATCGGAAGAGTATTTCAATCCGGTGGTGTGATTGTTCCGGGTGGCCTTATTGCAACCACACTGTGGAAATGCTTATTTTTTCGGGTAGATGATCTTGTATTCACTCTCCACTTTGCCCTTACTGATGGCATTCAGGCGGGGAGTGAGTAGTTTGCGCCTGATGGGATTGATTCGGTCGACAAATAACCTGCCGTCGAGGTGATCGTATTCGTGTTGAATTACCCTTGCACGCACTCCTCCGTATTCCTCCTCTTTCAGGTTCCAATGCTCGTCGTAATATTCAATCCTCACCTTGCTTGGCCGGCTCACTTCCTCGCGAATATGAGGCAGGCTCAGACACCCCTCCTCGAAGCTCCAGGGATCGTCAAACTCATTGATGATAACTGGATTAATAAACACCTTCCTGAAATCTTTGAGTTCTGGTTCCTCCGCATTATCTGCCATGGGTGTGGTATCGACTACAAAAATCCTCAGAGATTTTCCCACCTGCGGCGCAGCAAGACCCACCCCATCACTTGCATGCATGGTTTCGAACAGATCCTCTATCAACTGATCAAGCCCTTCGAAATCCTCGGGGATCTCACGGGCCACTTTCCGCAGGACAGACATTCCATATACATATACCGGCAATACCATTTCCTCTGTAGAATTTAATGCTATTATAACACCCGATCATTCATATTGTTCCTTAACTCCAGAAAGGACTGCAGGATCAGGGATGCACTTACTTTATCCACATTTTCTTTCAACCGCCTTTCCTGCTTTTTCATTCCCCCTTCCCGTAGTGCTTTTTGTGCCATGCTGGAAGTATACCTCTCATCCATCCACTCCACCCTGATTCCTTTAAAACGCTTCCTGAAAGCCTGCACGAAGAAGCGGATCTGCTTCATCACTTCCGAATCGGTATGGTCAGGCTTTCTGGGATGCCCCACCACAATCATTTCCACACTTTCTTCCATCATATAGTGCTCAAGGAACTTCATCAGTTCATGGGTTGGTACTGTATCAAGGGGTGTGGCAATCATCTGGCCGGGATCGGTTACTGCCAATCCGGTGCGCCTGTTGCCGTAATCGATGGCTATGATCCTTCCCGAATCCTTCATTGGGCTACAAAGTTACAAGAATATTGCCACCTCCCATCCTTTCAATGAGACACGGCCGGTTACGAAAAAGAGGCTATCCCGTTTGAGATAGCCTCCTGTTCAAAACCGTTAGCTGTTATGGTTTACGCTTTCTGCGCAAAATCGAGACTGGCCATCCTTACATAACTGTCATACCTCCATTTCGCATTGATCTGGGCGGATTTAAACAGTTCTGCAGCTTCAGCAGGAAACGCTTTCTGCAGGGATGTATAGCGGACCTCCGATTTGAGGAAGTTCTGGAACTGATCCCATTGAGGCTCTTTTGAATCGAGTATGAATGGATTCTTCCCCTCCTCTTCCAGGATGGGATTGTACCTGTAAAGGTGCCAGTATCCGCATTCGACTGCCAGTTTGGACTGGTATTGGGTCTTACCCATACCCGAACGCAATCCGTGATTGATACAGGGTGCATAGGCTATAATCACAGACGGTCCCGGATAAGATTCCGCTTCCCTGACCGCTTTCAGGAACTGCGACTGGTTGGCACCCATGGCCACCTGGGCCACATACACATAACCATAGGTCATGGCCATCATTCCCAGGTCCTTTTTGCGAATCTTCTTCCCGGAAGCTGCAAACTTGGCCACAGCTCCTACGGGGGTGGATTTGGAGGCCTGTCCGCCCGTATTTGAATAGACTTCGGTATCGAGAACCAGGATGTTGACATCCTCTCCCGAAGCGATCACATGATCCAGTCCCCCGTACCCGATGTCATAGGCCCATCCGTCTCCTCCGAAGACCCAGACCGATTTCTTTACAAGGTACTGCTTCAGGCATTTGATCTCTTCAGCCACCGGGTGGGTCTCTTTCTCAAGCACCTCCAGCAGCTGGGCAGTTGCAGCCTTGGAGTCTTCCCTGTTGTGCATCGATGCGGTCCAGGATTCAAAAGCCGCTTTGGTGGCAGGCTTTACCTCATCACGGGCCGCCTCCATGATGTTCCTGATCCTTTCCCGGTTCTTGTTCACCCCGGTCGCCATACCGAAACCATACTCTGCATTGTCCTCAAACAGAGAGTTGGCCCAGGCAGGTCCGTGCCCGTTCACATTGGCACAATAGGGAGTGGAGGGTGCCGACCCACCATATATAGAAGAACATCCGGTGGCATTGGCCACCATCATCTGATCGCCGTAAAGCTGGGTGATCAGTTTGATATACGGGGTTTCACCACAGCCGGCACAAGCGCCTGAAAACTCAAACAGGGGCTGGGCAAACTGGCTGTTCTTTACATTTTGTTTTTTATCCACCAGGTGGTCCTTGTAGGAAATCTTGTTGATCAGGTGTTCCCAGCGTGGTATCTCGTCATGTTGCGTTTCCAGCGGCTTCATGACCAGCGCCTTCTGCTTGGAAGGACATACATCGGCGCAGTTCCCGCATCCTGTACAATCCAGCACCGATACCTGGATCCTGAACTGAAGTCCGGCAAAGGTCTTGGGGATGGCATTCAATGTATCGCATCCTTCAGGCAGGCTTTTGGCCTCCTTTTCATCAATCAGGAAAGGCCTGATGGCGGCATGGGGACAGACATATGCACACTGGTTACACTGGATGCAATGATCCGCAAGCCACTCCGGCACATTCACAGCGATTCCCCGCTTTTCATACTGAGACGTACCTGCAGGGAAAGTCCCATCTTCCCGGCCTGCAAAGGCACTCACCGGAAGGTCGTCGCCCTGAAGGTTGTTGATGGGTTCCACCACCTCTTTAACGAACTCAGGGATATCCCTTTCATCCTTATCCTTCCCTGAAGAGAGCTTGGCCCACGCTTCAGGAACCTCCACTTTGGTGACATCTCCACCTTTTTCCACTGCGGCAAAATTCATGTTCACCACATCTTCCCCCTTTCGCCCGAAACTCTTGATGATGAATTTCCGCATCTCTTTCACAGCCTCTTCGTAGGGAATGATATCCGCAATCTTGAAGAATGCGGATTGCATGATGGTATTGGTCCGGTTCCCCAGCCCGATCTCCATCGCCAGCTGCGTGGCATTGATGATGTAAAAATTGATCTTGTGCTCAGCCATATATTTTTTCATATGGTTGGGCAGGTGGTCAACCGTTTCCTTCTCGTCCCATATGGAGTTGAGAAGGAATGTGCCGCCGTCCTTCAACCCCTTGAGCATGTCGTACTTGTCCAGGTAGGAAGGTACGTGGCACGCTACAAAATCGGGTGTACCCACCAGGTAGGGTGAGCGGATCGGG
>Ga0209536_100000581_pt1 | contig 59072 bp, 48 predicted proteins | sample DeeMarSeWOR28_12_FD_187461 | JGI IMG/M metagenome (GOLD analysis project Ga0209536, IMG submission 187461) | Marine sediment microbial communities from White Oak River estuary, North Carolina - WOR-2-8_12 (SPAdes) (version 2) | ecosystem: Environmental > Aquatic > Marine > Intertidal zone >...
GCTGACAGGGCGCGCCGCGCCTCCTGCAGCTGCCGGCCGAGGCGCTTGGCCGAGACGGGCACCGAGGTGCGCAGGTCCTGCGCGAACAGGGAGACGCCGTACTCGGCGACCATCCAGCGCAGCAGCACCACTTCCTCGGGCTCGCCCGAGTGGCGGGCCGCCGCGTCGGCCTCGATCTCGTCCAGGCGTAGGTGCCATCCGCGCAGCTCGTGCTGGGCATCGACGTCGTGCCGACGCGCGAGGCGCAGTTTTTCCGCCCGCCGGGTCACGGCCCGAAGCAGGCGCGGCAGCTGGTCGAGCCAGGGATCGGGAGCGTCGCGGACGAGCCGCTCCCCGGCGAGCCGCTTGACCTGCCCGAGGCAGTCCTCGGCCAGCGCCGGATCGACCCGATCGGGCAATTCCCCGATGGCGGAGACGGCGTCCCGTCGCTCGGCGAGCGCCTGCTTTACGGCTTCGGCAATCCGCAGTCCTTCCTCGTAGAGCTCCGGCCTCCCCGCCTCGGCTGCCGCCTCGAAAGCGGCGGCGTCCCGAGGCAACGCCTCGCCCTCGGGCAAGCAGCATCGCACGACCGCGCGGTCGCAGACGTCGTCGATCAACGTCCGCAGCACACCGAGCGGATGGTGCAGAAGGCCGAGCTGGTGATCCGCAGCCAGCGCCTTGCGCAGGTAGCGCAGCTGCGGCTCGAGGCGCAAGGTCAGCAGGCGGATCACGCCCTGGCGGGTGATGCGGAGGGCCCGCTCAGCGGAATCCTCACAGGTGATCGCCACCGCGCTGCCGCGATCCTGGATGGCGGGGTAGACCTTGAGCGTCAGGCCGCCGCGCTCGAGCTCCACGCCGTCGGGCAACGCTCCGAAGTCCCAGCTCCTGACGCCCTCCCGCACGAGGTCCTCGGCAACCGCCCGCCGTGCGCGCTGTTGGGCCGGCCTCAGATCGCGCTGTAGCGCCTCAAGGTCGCGGCTCTCCCCGATCACCCTTCCCTGAAGGTCACGCACGCGCAGGTTCAGGCGCAAGTGCGCGGGGACGCCGACGGCGCGTAGCTCGGCCGGCGCGATCGGCGTTCCCGCGTAGCGCGACAGCCAGCGTGCCGCCGCTTCCAGGAGCCCCTCGCCCGGCCCCGCATCGATTTCGGCGAGACACTTCGAGGCAACGTCCGGCGCCGGCACCAGGAGCCGCCGCACCGGCTTGGGCAGGCCCCGGATGAGCACGGTCAGGTGCTCGTGTCGCCATCCCGGCACGCCCCACTCAAGCTCGGCCGCGTGCAGCTGCGGCAGCAGCGGCAGCGGCACCTCCACGGTGGCGCCGTCGTCGTCGGCACCCGGCTCGAACCGATAGACGAGCTCGAGCGGGTGGCCCGCGAGCGGCAAGAGGTCCGGAAGCTGTTCGACGTCGATCAGCGGAGCGGACACCGGGCGCACGTCGGAATCCTGAAACTCGAGCAAACCGGGATCCCGCTGCTCGGCCTCGCGGCGCCATCGCTCGAACGCACCGATGCTGTGAACGCGTTCCGGGATCCGCGCCAGGTAGAACGCGGTGATCAGTTCCTCGTCGAGCAGCACACCGCGCCGCCGCAACCTCGCCTCGATTGCCTCGATCCTCTCGCGGGTACGCGCGTTGCGCCGGAGGAAGCGGGCCCGCAGGCGGCAGCGCCCGTGCGTCAGCGCCTCCTCCACGAAGATGCGCCGCGCGGCAACCGGGTCGATGCTGCCAAAATTGGCGCGACGTCCCGCGGCGAGCGTGAGTCCGTAGAGCGTGACGGTCTCGTGTGCGGACACGTAGCCTCGCTCCGGTAGCCACTCGGGATCGCCGTAGGTCCTGCGCACGAGGTGGTGGGCCGCCGTCTCGATCCAGGCGGGCTCTACCGCCGCGACCGTACGCGCGTAGACGCGCTGCGTCTCGGCGAGCGTCGCCGCCATGAGCCACCGCGGCGGACGGTCGCGAACGGGTGAGCCCGGCCAGATGGCGAACCGCAGCCCGCGCGCGCCCAGGTAGTCGCCCTTCTCGGTCCTCTCCCCGATGTGGCTCAGCAGTCCCGGCAACACCGCGCGATGCACGGCATCGGGCGAGGCGGGCTCCCTGTTCACCTGCCAGTCGAGCTCCGCGATCAGCTCGGCCAGCTGCCCCCGCAGCTCCTCCCACTCGCGCATGCGCGCCGCCGAGAGGAAGTTCTCCCGGCACCAGCGCCTCGCCTGGGACCCGCTGCGCGCGGAGCGGACCTCGCGCCAGGCGCGCCAGAGATTAAGCAGTGACAGGAAGTCGGAGCGGGGATCCGCGAAGGCCGCGTGACGCTCGTCGGCCGCGGCGCGCTGCTCCGCCGGACGCTCGCGCGGATCCTGGATGCTCAGAACGGCGACCAGCGTGAGCACCTCCTCGAGCGCCCCGAAACGGCGCGCCTCGGCCAGCATCCGGGCGAGCTGTGGATCCACCGGGATCCGGGCCATCTGCCGGCCCAGGTCGGAGACGACGCGGGCCCCGTCCACCGCCTCGAGCTCCTGCAGCAGCCGGTAGCCGTCGTTGACCAGACGCCGGTCCGGCGGATCCGGGAACGGGAACTCCTCCATGGATCCGAGGCCCAGCACCTCCATCTGCAGGATGACGCTGGCGAGATTCGTACGAAGGATCTCGGGCGGCGTGAACGGCTCGCGGGAAGAGAAATCCTCCTCGGGATAGAGGCGGATGCAGATCCCGGGCCCAACGCGGCCGCAGCGCCCCTGCCGCTGGTTGGCGCTCGCCTGCGAGACGGGCTCGATGGGAAGGCGAAGTATCTTGCTGCGGGCGCTGTAGCGCGCGATACGGGCGAGTCCCGAGTCGACCACCGCGCGAACGCGCGGTACGGTCAGGGAGGTCTCGGCCACGTTCGTGGCCAGCACCACGCGCCGGCGCGGCCCCGGCTCGAAGACCCGCTGCTGCTCGGCCCAGCTCAATCGCGAGAACAGGGGGAGCAACTCGAGCGCCGGGCCGAAGGCCTGGCCCAGCGCGTCCGCCGCGTCGCGGATTTCCCGCTCGCCGGGCAGGAAGACCAGCACGTCCCCGGCATCGGCGGGCGCGGCGCCGCCCAGTTCGCGCATGGCGTCGACGATGCCGGCGATGAGCCCCGGGTCGAGATCGTCGTCCTCGTCCGCGCCGAGCGGCCGGTAGCGCGTCTCGATCGCCCAGCCGCGACCGGACACCTCGATGATCGGCGCCTGGTCGAAGAAACGGGCGAACCGCTCGGGGTCGATCGAGGCCGAGGTGATCACGACGCGCAGGTCCGGTCGGCGGGGAAGCAAGCGCTTGAGGTACCCGAGCAGGAAGTCGATGTTCAGGCTGCGCTCGTGGGCCTCGTCGACGATCAGCGTGTCGTAGCGCAGCAGGTCCGGATCGTCGCGGACCTCCGCGAGCAGGATGCCGTCGGTCATGACCCGGACCAGCGTCCGCTCTGACGCAGTCTCCGCGAAGCGCACCTTGAATCCGATCTGTTCCCCCAGGGGCACGGACAGCTCTGCGGCCAGCCTCGCCGCGACGCTGCGAGCAGCGATGCGACGCGGTTGTGTGTGCCCGATGAGGCCCGTGAGCCCGCGACCAGCGGCGAGGCATGCCTTCGGCAGCTGTGTCGTCTTGCCGGAGCCCGTCTCGCCGCAGACGACCACCACCTGGTGACCGGCGATGGCCTCGGTGATCTCGGCGACGCGCCCGCTCACCGGCAGCTCCGCCGGATAGGACAGGCGGGGTACGGATGCGCGGCGCGCCGCGGCACGTCCGGACGCCGCGGCAAGCCGCCGCTCGTAGGTGGCAAGCTCGCGCGAGACCGGCTGGCGACGGCGCTCGCGTTCCCGGATCCGCTCCGCGAGGTGCTCGAGCGCGCGCCGATCGGTGAGCAGCAGGCCCTCCTGGGAGGCGTGCTTCGGCGAGGCGGAGCGCGTCAAGATCAGCGTCCCGGCAGCAACACGCGGACGCGGGCGCCACCGAGCGGTCCCCCGTCGACCTCGACCGATCCCCCATAGGCGGCCGCCACGTCGCGCGCGGATGCAAGCCCGATGCCCTGTCCGTCGACCGACTCGTCGACGCGGACCCCCCGTTCGAGCACGCGCTGCCGGTCCGACGCGGGAATCCCGGGGCCGTCGTCCAGTACCTCGATCTCGAGACCCGGCCTGCGCCAGTCCGCCCGCTCGCGGCTTCGCGCGCGGAGCACCACCCTGGCGCGGCAGTACTTGAAGGCGTTGTCGAGCAGGTTGCCGGCCAGCTCGAGCAGGTCGCCGGTTTCCATCGGATAGGCGAGGGTCGGCGGCACTTCGAGCTCGCAGGCGACGGACTTGTCCCGGTACACCTTGCGCAGCGCCCCTAGAAGGTCCTGCAGCGGTCCTGCGACCGACACGGCCGCGACGGTCGAGCCGGCGCCGGCCAGCACCGCACGTCGCAGCTGGTGCTCGACGATCGACTGCATGCGCTCGAGCGGCGGCTCCACCTGTGAGCGCGTGCCCGGATCCGCGGAGGAGGCGATCGCCTTCAGCGCCGCGATGGGGGTCTTGAGGCTGTGCGCGAGGTTGCCGAGCGTCGTCCGGTATCGCGCGAGGCGCGTCCGCTCGCCTGCGAGCAGCGCATTGAGGTTGGTTGTCACTCCGCTGAGCTCCCTCGGCCAGCCCGCCCCGAGCAGCTCCCTGCCGCCTTGCTCGACCTCCGCAATCTCCCGCTCGAGCCGGCGCAGCGGCTGCAGGCCCCACCTGAGCCCCAGCGACAGCGCCGTGACGAGCGCCAGCATCAGGAGGCCTGCTCCCGCGGCGAGCCAGAGACGGACGCGCGCGACCTCCTCGTAGTAGGGCTCAAGGCTTTCCGCAGCGCTCAGGAAGAACGTCCGCGCCGGTCCGTCGCCGGTCTCCCAGCTGACCCCCAGGGACTGCGCCAGCACGCGGGTGCCGTCCGAAAGCGAGACCCTCTCGGTCTGCCGCAAGCCGACCGCCGGGCGGGCCTCGAGCGCAAGGCCACTGCCCGTCGTGGACGGCGATCTCCAGGTGACGGAGCCGTCGGACGCACGGATCTCGGCATACAACCCTGAGCCGGGGGTGGCGAGCCGCGCCTCGGCGAGCGTGGCGGGCGCCAGGTTCCCGGACGGATCGAGGTCCGCCGTCGCGATCAGGGCGATCACCTGGGCATCCAGCACGTCGTAGCGTGCCTCGAGGGCATTCCTACGGAACAGCGCATCGAGGGCCACGGCGGCGACCGCCGACAGGACGACGCTCAACAGGCCGAGCCCGACGACGAGGCGGTTGACGAGCGAGTACGGCCGGGGCGGCACGGTCAGTCGCGGGCCACCCGGTAGCCGCGTCCGCGCAGGGTCTCGATGGGTTGTAGCCGCCCCTCGGGATCGAGCTTGCGGCGCAGGCGGCCGACGAAGACCTCGATCACGTTGCTGTCGCGCTCGAAGTCCTGCTCGTAGAGCTTCTCCGTGAGCTCGGCCTTGGAGACGACCTGTCCCGCGCGGAGCATCAGGTACTCGAGCAGGCGATACTCGAAGGCCGTCAGTTCGACGGCACGTCCCTCGACCCGCACCTGCTGTGCCGCCGTGTCGAGTTCCAGGTCGCCGGATCGCAGCACGGGCTGCGACCAGCCCCCCGAGCGCCGCAGCAGCGCCTGCAGCCGCGCTGCGACCTCCTCGAACTGGAACGGCTTGGTGACGTAGTCGTCTGCGCCGGCCTGGAGAGCCTCGACCTTTTCCTGCCAGCGGTCGCGGGCGGTGAGGATCAGGATCGGGAAGGCCCGGCCGGCCGTTCGCCAGGCGCGGATCACGTCGAGGCCCGGCCGGCCCGGCAGCCCGAGGTCCACGATCGCGACGTCCAGCGGAAACTCGAGGCCCGCGTACTCGCCCTCGACGCCGTCCGCCGCCTCGTCGACGACGAAGCCCGAGTCACGAAGACGCCGTGCGAGATGCTCGCGCAGCGCCGGCTCGTCCTCGAGCACCAGCACCCGCACGGGACCCTACTCCTCCTCGCCGGAGTCGGCGTCGACGACGACCTCGAATACCCGGCCGTCCGGGGACAGCAGCCTGATCCGGTAGACGCGACGCTCCCCTTCCCTGTCCTCCTCCGCCCGCACGGCTCGCGCGCCATACCGCGCTTCGACGCGGGCCACGGCCTCGTCGAGGGTGAGGCCTTTCGCCAGCACCCGCGCCGGGGGTGCAATGCCCCCGCCGGCCGCTGCGGCCGGCACCGCAATCGTGCCGGCGGCCACGATCGCCGGCACGAGCGTTGCGACTGCAGTGAGGATCGACCTCCGCATGCGCGAATTGTAGGGGAAACGGGCATGAACCGACCCTGAACGCCTCACTCTCCTGCCTCCTGCCGCTTGGCCTCGTCCCACCAGCGATCCAGCTGCTCGAGCGTGACCGGGTCGCCATCGGGACGGGGCTCGGCGAGGCGACGCTCCACGTGGCGGAAGCGCCGCGTGAACCGCTCGTTGGCTCCACGCAAGGCCTTCTCGGGGTCGACGCCGCGGTGGCGCGAGTAGTTCACGACCGCGAACAGCAGGTCGCCGATTTCCGACTCGACGTCCGCGTGCCGGGCCCCCGCCGCCGCGACGGCGTCGACTTCCGCGAGTTCCTCGTCGATCTTGGCACGCGGTCCCTCCGGACCCGGCCAGTCGAATCCCACCCGGGCGGCCCGCCGGCCGAGCTTGGCGGCCCGCGTGAGCGCCGGCAGGCCGACCGGCACGTCGTCCAGCAGCCCGCCGCCACCGCGTGCCGCCTTCTCCTCGGCCTTGAGCCTCTCCCACTCCGCGGTCTGCGCCGCCGCCGAGTCCACTTTCGCATCGCCGAAGACGTGCGGATGCCGCCGGACCATCTTGTCGCAGATGCCTGCGGCCACGTCCTCGAAGTCGAACGCCCCCTGTTCGCTGGCCATGCGGGCGTGGAACACCACCTGCAGCAGCAGGTCGCCGAGCTCCTCGCGCAGTGCGCCGAGGTCGCCTCGCTCGATGGCATCGGCGACCTCGTAGGCCTCCTCCAGCGTGTAGGGAGCGATGCTCCCGAAGTCCTGCTCCAGGTCCCACGGGCAGCCCCGCTCGGGGTCGCGCAGCGCGGCCATGATCTCGACGAGTCTCTCTACCGACAATGCTCAGTCCTCGAGCAGCAGTTGGCGCAGGGTGAGCAGCATGCCAGCGGTCGCGCCCCATATGTTGTGACCTTCCCAGGGCAGGTCGAAGGTCTCCAGGTCCTCCTCCCCGATGCGACGGACGACCCGCCGATGGGTAGCAGGATCGAACAGGTGCCGCAACGGGGCCTCGAACACGGCCGAGACCTCGGTCGGGTCGGGCCGCAGGTCGAATCCCGGTCGCACGAGCGCCACCACCGGGGTGACCTGGAACCCGCTGATCACCACGTGATCGGGAAGACGGCCGACGATGTCCACGAAGTCTCGCGACAGGCCGACCTCTTCCTCGGTCTCGCGCAGGGCGGCGGACTCCGGGTCGGCGTCGGCGGCCTCGAGCGCTCCGCCCGGGAAGGAAATCTGGCCGGCGTGGTGCGGCAGGTGACGGGAGCGATACGTCAGCAGCACGGTCAGCCCGTCGTCGGGCCGTTCCACCAGCGGGACCAGCACGGCGGCGGGTCGCGGCGATGGCGGGAACAGGTGACGAATGCGCGCCGTGACAGCCGGCGGGAAGGGACCGATCCGCAGCTCGTTGGCCGGCCACCGGGCGGCGGCCAGTCGCGCGCGCACCCGCTCCCGCAGCTCCGGTCCTGAGAGCCGGTGAAGCGGCACGTGGACGGCTGCCGTCACGACCCCTCCCCTGCGCGAGCCGCGCGCATTGCGAGACGCGCGGGATCGAGCAGGCGTTCGAGTTCCAGGCGGTCCATGCCCGTCTCCTCGGCGGCGACGTCGACGATGGGCCGCCCCTCGGCGTAGGCCCGCTTGGCGATCGCCGCCGCGCGGTCGTAGCCGATGACCGGATTGAGCGCGGTGACGAGCACGGGGTTGCACGACAGCGCCGCACCCAGGCGATCGCTGCGGACTTCGAGCCCCTCGAAGACACGCTCCGCGAGCGCCCGCGCGGCCCCTGCCACGAGGGTCTCGCTCGAGAGCAGCGCGTGTGCGAGCAGCGGCAGCATGACGTTCAGCTGGAAATTGCCGGACTGGCCCGCGACCGCCACCGATGCATCGTGGCCGATCACCGCGGCCCCGGCCATGGCGACCGCCTCTGGAATCACAGGGTTGACCTTGCCCGGCATGATGCTCGAGCCCGGCTGCAGCGCCGGCAGGGTGATTTCCCCGAGGCCTGCGAGCGGCCCCGAGTTCATCCATCGCAGGTCGTCGGCAATCTTGGTCAGGCAGACGGCCGTTACCCGCAACTGGCCCGACAGCTCCACCAGGGTGTCCTGGCAGGCGAGCGCCACGAACGGGTCGGGCGCGGTCACGAAGCCCGTTCCCGTTCGCTCGCTCAGGAGTCGCGCGACCGTCGCGCCGAAATCGGGATGGGCATTGAGCCCCGTGCCGACGGCGGTGGCGCCCTGCGCGAGGCGATGCAGGCGGGGCTCGCAGTCGTGCAGCCGCTCGATGCAGTCGAGCACCTGGCTGCGCCATGCCCCGAACTCCTGGGCGAGCGTCACGGGGAGGGCATCCATCAGGTGCGTGCGCCCCGTCTTCACGTGGTGACCGACCCGCGCGACGGCCCGATCGACGGCTTCCGCGAGCCCCTCGAGCGCGGGCAGCACCTGATGCGTGAGCCCGAGCGATGCAGCCACGTGGATCGCCGTCGGCACGGTGTCGTTGCTGCTCTGGCCGCGATTGACGTGGTCGTTGGGGTGCACCGGCCGGCCCAGGCGCCTTTCGGCCAGCGACGCGATCACCTCGTTGGCGTTCATGTTCGAACTGGTACCGGAACCCGTCTGGAAGACGTCCACGGGAAACTGCGCGTCGTGACGTCCCTCGGCCACCTCGAGTGCGGCGTCGGCAATGGCCGCGGCCAGGGCGGCGTCGAGTTCCCCCAGTCCGGCATTCGCGCGCGCCGCGGCCCACTTGACCAGACCCAGGGCGCGGATGAAGGCGCCCGGCATCGCGATGCCACCGATGTCGAAGTTACCGATCGCGCGCTGGGTCCCCGCGCCCCACAGCACCCCTGCGGGAACGCGCAGCTCGCCCATGCTGTCCCGGACAATTCTCGTGTCTTGCTGCGTCATCGGGTCGCGGGCCAATCCATGCCGGCCGGGATTCCGCGTCCCCTCGCCGGGACGGCGGTCGGCTTGCGGTAGAATTCGGCATCTTAACATCGGGCCGCAGCCGCATGACTGATGCACGACTCACCGCGCTCTCGCCTCTGGATGGCCGCTACGCCCACCACCTGGGCGAGCTTGCCGACTACTTCAGCGAGGCGGCCCTGATCCGGTACCGGATTCGCGTCGAGGCGCTCTGGTTCCGGCACCTGGCGGCCGAGCCGACGGTCGGCGGTCCGGGCCCGCTGAGTCACGGGGTCCTCGAGGAGCTCGACCGCCTGGCGAGCGAATCAGGCCTCGACGCGGCGCGACGGGTGAAGGACATCGAGTCGCGCACCAATCACGATGTCAAGGCGGTCGAGTACCTGGTGCGCGAGCGGCTCGCGGCTGCGGGCGCGACGCCGGCGCAGCTCGAGTACGTGCACTTCGCCTGCACGTCCGAGGACATCAACAACCTGAGCTACGCACTCATGCTGCGCGATGCGCGCGCTCAGGTGCTGCAGCCCCTGATGCGACGGCTGGCGGCGGCCTTGCGCAGCCTCGCCCACGACCAAGCCGCCGTGCCGATGCTGTCCCGCACCCACGGGCAGCCGGCGAGCCCGACCACGCTCGGCAAGGAAATGGCCAATTTCCTGGCTCGCCTCGAATCGCTGGCATCGCGGTTCGACGCAGTCGGAGTCCTCGGCAAGATGAACGGCGCGGTCGGCAACTTCAACGCCCACGTCGCGGCGTTCCCGGAGGCGGACTGGCCGGGGGTCGCGCGCCGGTTCGTCGAGTCGCTGGGTGTCGCCTACAACCCCTACACGATCCAGATCGAGCCGCACGACTGGACGGCCGAGTACTGCGACGCCCTCGCGCGTTACGACACCGCACTGATCGATTTCTGCCGCGACGTCTGGGGCTATGTCTCGCTCGGGTACTTCCGGCAACGAACCGTTTCGGGTGAGGTCGGCTCTTCGACGATGCCGCACAAGGTCAACCCGATCGACTTCGAGAATGCCGAGGGCAACGCCGGGCTCGCCAACGCCCTGCTCCGCTTCATGTCGGACAAGCTTCCGCTCTCCCGCTGGCAGCGCGACCTGACGGACTCGACGGTGCAGCGCAACCTCGGCGTGGCGCTCGGGCACGTCGTGCTCGCGCTTCGCTCGGTACTGCGCGGCGTCGCCAAGCTCGAGCCCGACCCGGAGCGCATGGCGGTCGACCTCGATGCCAACTGGGAAGTGCTGGCAGAGGCCATTCAGACCGTCATGCGCCGCTACGGCGTCACCGACGCCTACGAGCGGCTCAAGGACTTCACCCGCGGACGGCGCGTGGGCCCGGCGGAGCTGCGGGTCTTCGTGGCGGGCCTGGACCTGCCTCCGGACGTCGCGGCGCGGCTCGGCTCGCTCACGCCTGCGGATTACACGGGCCTGGCCGAGGCGCTGGCTCGCGGCGCCTGATCCCCCGGGGATGGACAGCATGGACGACGTGCTGCTGCGCGTGACGAACTGGGAATCCGGAAGGGACAAGGCACTGCTGCAGGACGTGCGCCGACAGGTCTTCGTGCTCGAGCAGCGGGTGCCGGAGACCGAGGAGTGGGACGACGACGACGCAGCAGCCGCACACGTGCTCGCCACCCGGAACCGTGAACCAGTCGGCACCGGGCGCCTGACGCCCGCCGGTAAGATCGGCAGGCTGGCCGTATTAAGTGAATTTCGGGGGAAGGGCGTAGGCGGCCGCATCCTGCGCATGCTCGTGCACGAAGCGGTTCATCGAGGATTGCCCGAGGCCGTGCTCCACGCCCAGGTCCAGGCCCTGCCCTTCTACGAAAAGCACGGATTCGTCGCCGAGGGACCGGTCTTCCAGGAAGCCGGCATCCCGCACCGGAAGATGCGCAGGAGGCTTGGATAGCAGCATGGTGGAAGCGTCGCAGCGCAAGCCCGCCGAGTCCCGAAGCATCCTCTCGACGCTGGAGGAAGTCCGTGCCGCGTCGCTGCAGTGCGCAGGCGCCGCCACGCGCATGCTGACGATGTACACCCAGGACCTCGAGTCCGAGGTCTACGACCAGCCCAAGTTCATCGAAGCGGTGAAGCGCCTGGTGCTCGCGCGCGGTTACGCCAAGGTCAGGGTGCTGCTCGTCGAGCCTTCGCGCGCCGTCTACGAGAGTTCGCGCTTCATCGCCCTGGCCCGTCGGATCACCAGCCACATCGAGATCCGCCGTGCCAATCCGGAGTTTCGACGGGAACCTTCGGCGTTCCTGGTCGCCGACGACCGCGCGGTCGTCTACCGGCTCGACGCAAGCCGGTGGGACGGCGTGTCCGAGATGAACGACCCGGCGGTGGCTCGCCTGTACCTCGACCGCTTCGACGAGGTCTGGCAGGCGAGCGCTCCGGACGTCGAAACGAGACAGCTGCACCTCTGACGGCCGGTCTCGCGCGGAGGCGGCCGCTTATACTGTCGGCATGCCCTTCCGACCCGACGTCACCGTGGCCGCCATCGCGCATCACGATGGGCGGTTCCTGATGGTCGAGGAGCGCGCCGCGCGCCGCGTCGTCCTCAACCAGCCTGCCGGACACCTCGAATCCGGCGAGAGCCTCGCCGAGGCGGTCGTACGCGAGACCCTTGAGGAGACGGCTCACGCCTTCGTTCCCGATGCGATCACCGGCATCTACCTGTGGCGCAGCCAGGCGGCCGGCCGGACTTTCCTGCGGGTCGCCTTCAGCGGCGCGGTCACCGGCCCGGACACGACTCGGCGACTCGACCGCTGCATCCTGCGTACGGCCTGGCTGACCCGCGAGCAGCTCGCATCACGTGCCCGCAGCCTGCGAAGCCCGCTGGTGCTCCGCTGCATCGACGACTTCCTCGCCGGCGCCCGCCATCCGCTGTCCCTGCTGGCCACGATCGGCCTCGACACCTCCGCCGTGGCCGTGGAGGGCTGAGCGCATGGCCGGCCGGGTGGTGGTCGCGTTGTCGGGCGGCGTGGATTCAGCCGTGGCGGCATCGCTGCTCAAGGAGCAGGGCCGGGACGTGCACGGCCTGTTCATGTCGAACTGGGAGGAGGACGAGGAGGGCTACTGCACTTCGGCCCAGGACTTCCAGGATGCCCGCCGCGTGTGCGCCGAACTCGACATCCCGCTGCACAGGGTGAGCTTCGCCCGGGAGTATCGCGACCGGGTCTTTCAGCACTTCCTCGACGAATGCGCCGCCGGGCGCACGCCCAACCCGGACGTGCTGTGCAACCGGGAGATCAAGTTCGGGGTGTGCTTCGACTACGCCCGCCGGCTGGGCGCGGAGCGCTTCGCCACCGGCCACTATGCCCGACTGGAACGACGCGACGGGCGGATCCGGCTGTTGCGCGGTCTCGATCCCGCCAAGGACCAGAGCTACTTCCTGCACGCCGTCGAGGCGAGCCAGCTGGCCGCGACGGAATTCCCGTTGGGTGGGCTCGAGAAGAGCGAGGTCAGGCGCATTGCCCGCGGGCGCGGGCTGCCCGTTTTCGCGAAGAGGGACTCGACCGGTATCTGCTTCATCGGGGAGCGGCCCTTCGCGCGGTTCCTGGAGGGCTACCTGCCCGCGCGGCCGGGCGTCATCGAGTCGGCCGACGGCGAGCGTCTCGGCGAGCACCGCGGGTTGATGTACTACACGCTCGGGCAGCGGGCCGGCCTCGGCCTCGGCGGCCGACGCGGGGCAGCCGAGGCTCCCTGGTACGTCGCGGCCAAGGACCTCGCCCGTAACGTGCTCGTCGTGGTCCAGGGACACGACCATCCGTTGCTGATGTGCGACTGGCTGCGCGCCGAGGCCGTGCACTGGATTGCCGGACGGCCGCCCGGCCGCTCGATCGAGTGCACCGCCAGGCTGCGTCACCGCCAGCGGGACGTCCCCTGCCGGCTGCGCGTGGACGAGTACGGCCACGTCCGGGCCAGCTTCGCGTCCGTACAGCGCGCGGTGACTCCTGGCCAGTACGCCGTGTTCTACCGCGGGGAGGAATGTCTCGGCGGGGGCGTCATCGCGGCATCGGGCCGAAGCGCCGCCGATATCTCCCGCGAGCCTGCCGCCGCCCGCTATAATTGAACGGTTTTTCCCCGTTCCGGCGCGTTTTTGCCGGCCGGTCCCGTTCTTGGCGGAGGATCCCATGACCGACAGCTTCCAGGCCCGCACGCGACTCCAGGTCGGCGATCGCAGCTACGACATCTACAGCCTGGCGGCGCTCGAAGGACACGACCTGTCGAGGCTGCCCTTCTCCCTCAGGATCCTGCTCGAGAACCTGCTGCGCTTCGAGGACGGCGTGAACATCACCCGCGACGACATCGAGGCGCTCCTTTCGTGGGACCCGAAGGCGGCGCCTTCGCACGAGATTTCCTTCACGCCGGCACGCGTGATCATGCAGGACTTCACCGGCGTGCCCTGCGTCGTGGATCTGGCCGCGATGCGGGAGGCGATCGAGCGGCTCGGAGGCGATCCCGAGAAGGTCAATCCGCTGGCACCCGCCGAGCTGGTCATCGACCACTCGGTGCAGGTGGACGCCTACGGCAGCGCCGACGCCCTGGAACGCAATACGCGCATCGAGTTCGAGCGCAACGGTGAGCGCTACGCCTTCCTGCGCTGGGGCCAGACCGCCTTCGACAACTTCAAGGTGGTCCCGCCCAACACCGGCATCGTCCACCAGGTCAACATCGAGCACCTCGCCCGCGTCGTGTTCCACAACGAGCGCGACGGCACCGCCTATCCCGACACGCTCGTCGGGACCGACTCGCATACGACCATGGTCAACGGGCTCGGCGTGCTCGGCTGGGGCGTGGGAGGCATCGAGGCGGAGGCGGCGATGCTGGGGCAGCCGGTGACGATGCTGATCCCGCAGGTCATCGGCTTCAAGCTGAGGGGAAGGCTTCCGGCGGGCGCGACGGCCACGGACCTCGTGCTGACGGTCACCGAGATGCTGCGGAAGAAAGGCGTGGTCGAGAAGTTCGTCGAGTTCTTCGGCGACGGGCTCGCCAACCTGGCCCTCGCCGACCGCGCCACGCTTGCGAACATGGCGCCGGAGTTCGGCTCGACCTGCGGCATCTTCCCGATCGACGGCGAGACCATCCGCTACCTCGAGTTGACCGGGCGGCCGCGCCAGCAGATCGAACTGGTCGAGGCCTACGCCCGGCACCAGGGCCTGTGGCGTCACGACGGTCAGCCTGACGCGCAGTACACGGACGTGCTCGAGCTCGACCTCGGCACCGTCGAGCCCTCCCTCGCCGGCCCCAAGCGCCCGCAGGACCGCGTGCCGCTGCGCTCCATGAAGACGACGGCTCGCGCGACGCTCGGCAAGATGGCCGAGGAACGCGCCAGGAAGAACCCCGGCGCGAGCGGCGCCGCCGGCGCCACGCTCGGGGGAGAGTCGTTCGAGGTCAAGGACGGCGCCGTACTGATCGCGGCCATCACCAGTTGCACGAACACCTCCAATCCGTCGGTGCTCGTGGGCGCCGGCCTGCTCGCGCGCAAGGCCCGCGAGCGGGGGCTCAAGGCGCGCCCCTGGGTCAAGACCTCGCTGGCCCCGGGCTCGCGGGTAGTCACCGACTACCTCGACAAGGCCGGGCTCAGCGAGGACCTGGAGGCCGTCGGCTTCTTCACCGTGGGGTACGGCTGCACGACGTGCATCGGCAACTCGGGCCCCCTCAAGGCCGAGATCTCGGAGGCGGTCAAGGCAGGTGACGTGATCGCCGCGTCGGTGCTCTCCGGCAACCGCAACTTCGAGGGTCGTGTCCATCCCGAGGTCAAGATGAATTTCCTCGCCTCGCCGCCGCTCGTCGTGGCCTACGCGCTGGCGGGCACCACGGACCTCGACCTGACGACCGAACCGCTCGGCCGCGGCAAGGACGGCCGGCCCGTCTACCTCAAGGACATCTGGCCCAGCCAGCAGGAAATCCAGGAGACGGTGGCGTCCTGCGTCGACTCGGCGATGTTCAAGAAGAGCTACGCCCACGTATATGCGGGCGACGCCCACTGGAAGTCCATCGCAACGCCGCCTGGCAAGTTCTACGCCTGGGACCCGAAGTCGACCTACGTCAAGAACCCCCCGTACTTCGAGGGCATGACGATGACGCCGTCCCAGGTCTCGGACATCCACGGCGCCCGGGCGCTGGCCGTGCTGGGCGACTCGGTCACCACCGACCACATCTCGCCGGCCGGCAGCATCGCGAGGACGAGCCCTGCCGCACGCTACCTGATGGCGCAGGGCGTGGAGCCGAAGGATTTCAATTCCTACGGCTCGCGACGCGGCAATCACGAGGTGATGATGCGCGGCACCTTCGCCAACATCCGCCTCCGCAACCTGCTGGCGCCGGGCACGGAGGGCGGCGTGACCATCCACATTCCGAGCGGCGAGCAGACCTCCATCTACGACGCCGCGATGAAGTACAAGGACGAGGGTACGCCGCTCGTGGTGCTGGCCGGCAAGGAGTACGGCACGGGCTCGTCGCGCGACTGGGCAGCCAAGGGAACCATGCTGCTCGGAGTCAAGGCCGTGATCGCCGAAACCTTCGAGCGCATCCACCGGTCGAACCTGATCGGCATGGGCGTGCTGCCCCTGCAGTTCCGTGAGGGCGAGTCGGTGGGGTCCCTGGGCCTCACCGGCCGTGAGACATTCGAGATCACCGGGCTCGCCGAGGGTGCGGCCAAGACCGCGAACGTCGTCGCCCGGGGCGAGGACGGCAGCGAGACGCGGTTCGAGGCTCGCGTCCGGATCGACACGCCCAAGGAGCTCGAGTACTACCGGCACGGCGGCATCCTGCAGTACGTGCTGAGGAGCCTGGCAGGGCACACCGCCGCGGCCTGAGGGAGTCCGCCGGCGACGGGGCAGCGCGCGCCGGCACGTCTGGTATCGTGCGCCCGTGCAGGACCTCTCAATACCCCAGGCGCTGGTCTCGAGCGTTGCCGGCGCCCGCCACGTGATGGTCGTCACGGGAGCCGGGATGTCGGCGGAAAGCGGCGTGCCGACCTTCCGCGATGCGCAGACGGGCCTGTGGTCCCGCTTCCGGCCCGAGGAGCTGGCGACGCCGGAGGCCTTCGAGGCGGACCCCGACACCGTGTGGGCCTGGTACGAGTGGCGGCGTGACCTGGTCGCCCGGGCAGAACCGCACGCCGGCCACCGGGCGCTCGCAGAACTCGCCGGTCTCGTCCCCCGGCTGACGCTCGTCACACAGAACGTCGACGGACTCCACGAGCGGGCCGGCAGCCGCGACGTCGTGGAGTTTCATGGCAACCTGTTCGCGAACCGCTGCTTCCTGGCGGGTCATGCGCTGCGCGACGTGCCGCGACCCTGTGCGAAGCCCCCCACCTGCCCCACGTGCGGAAGCCTGGTCCGGCCTGGCGTCGTCTGGTTCGGCGAGGCGATCCCGGAATCTGCGCTGGCCCAGGCGGCCGCCAGCGCGGGCGACTGCGACGTGTTCCTGTCCGTCGGCACCTCCTCGCTCGTCTATCCCGCGGCCGGCCTGGCGCACCTCGCCCGCGATGCTGGGGCGGTGACCGTCGAGATCAATCCGGAGCCGACCGAGTTCGCGGGCGTCGCAACCCACGCTCTGGCCGCGCCAGCAGGCCGGGCGCTGCCGGCACTGCTGGCCTCGGTGCAGCAGGCGTTGGCCTCCGGGCGGGCATGAGTCTCCCGGGTCCCGGTGCCGGAACCGAGAACCCGCCCCGGCGGGTTGCGGTCTTCGATCTCGACGGCACGATCACTTCCCGCGACACCCTCGTACCGTTCCTGCTCGGCTACCTCGCAAGGCACCCGTGGCGAGCGTGGCACCTGTGGCGACTGCCGTTCTCGTTGCTGCGCTATGCGCTCGGTCTGTCCGACCGGGGGCGACTCAAGTCCACGCTGATCAGGCAGGTGATCGGCCCCGCGCGCCGGCAGCAGATCGACGCCTGGGCGGAGCAGTTCTGCAATGCCCGCTTGCCCCGCCTGGTGAACCGGCGTGCCCTGCAGGCGATCGAGCGGCATCGCGCAGCGGGAGACCACCTGGTGCTGCTCTCCGCAAGCGTCGACCTGTACGTCCCGCACATCGCCAGCCGGCTGGGCTTCGACGAAGCCGTCTGCACCGGTCTCTCCTGGCAGGGCGATCGCCTGGAGGGCCGTCTCACTACCGAGAATCGCCGCGGTGCCGAGAAGACCCGCTGCATCGAGAGGCTCAGGGAGCGGCATCCGGGCACGCGGTTCGCGGCCTACGGCAATGCCGCCTCGGACTTCGACCACCTGCTGCGGGTCGAAGAGCCCCTGGTCGTGAATGCCGGGTCCCGCACGCGGCGGAGGGCCGGCGAACTGGGACTCGCCGTCGCGGACTGGCGCGTCACGGGCCCGCGCTAGCCTGGCTCGTTCGTTCCCCCTCCGCCAGCAGCGCTACCGGAGCAGCCAGTGCCAGGCAGCCCATCCCGCCCAGGCCAGGCTGACCATGATGACCTGGCCCGGCAGAAGTCGCAGGGTGAAGGCGGCCCGACCGGCCACCCAGGACACGACGAGCTTCATCACCGCGTTGCCGGAGAACGCCAGCAGCGTCCCGAGCACGGCCTGGGGCACCTGGAGGCGACCGGACCCGACCAGCGAGCCTGCCGACGCGCCCGCGGCCTGCGCGTCGGCGAAACCGGCGAGCGTCACGCCGGCCAGGGCTCCCGTGGCACCGAAGAATCGCTCCAGCAGCGCGGCGGCGAAGATGATCGCCGACAGCGTCGCAGTGAATATCAGCGCGTCGCGCAGGCTGAACGGCCGACCCAGCTCGATCCCCTGATCGCCTTTCTCGCGGACGGCACGGACCGTGAAGAGCGCCCCGTAGGCCGCGGCGCCGAGCCCGGCCAGCGCCATGGGCAACGCCATCGCCATCATCAGGCTGCGGTTGGCGACCGCCAGCACGATCATCATGAACACGGGTGTGGCCAACGAGGACAATGCGGCACCGGCGACGGCCGGGCGCAGCAGCCCCGGCTCTTCCGCAGCGCGGCTGCCCATGGCGGCATGAGTCGCGGTGCTCGACACGAAGCCGCCGGCGAGCCCGGAAAGCGGCAGGCCGACGGCCGGTCCCAACGCACGGAGCGCTACGTAACCCGCCGCATTGATCGACATGACGACCACCGCCAGCGTCCAGATCACCCTCGGGTTGAAGGCGCCCATGGGATCGATGGGCTCGTTCGGCAGCAGCGGCAGGACCACCAGCGCTGCGGCCGCCAGCAGCAGGCCGTCGTGGACCTCCTGGGCCTGCAGCTGGTCCAGTACGAAGCGGTGAAGCCTCGAGCGGGCCGCGAGCATGATGGCCACGATCACGCCGACCCCGGCGCCGGTGGCGGGATGCCGGTAGGCCAGGATGCCGAGAAGCGTGGTGAGCACCAGCGCCACCTCGGTGGTCAATCCGGGATCGTGCTTCGCACTGTGGACGTAGCCGGCCACCGCGAATGCGGTGGCGGCCAGGACCGTCGCCGGAGTAAGCCAGGGATTTTCGATGGCCGCCGCGACCGCCCCGGCCAGCGCAAAGAAAGAGAATGTCCGGATGCCCCCGGGTTTTCGGTACGGGCCGGTTCCCTTGCTGCGCTCGCGCTCGATGCCGATCAGCAGCCCGACACCGAGCGCTGCGGCCAGGCCGACGATGTCAGGTGAGACCACAGCCACGTTTCGAGCCTAGCAAACGCTTCTGCGGCCGCATCAGGGACTGTGGCAATCCCCGCATCCGGCAACCCTCGCGTGAAACCTTCTGCGGCCCGGGCGCGAAACAATTGCCGGACTCGACCGGTCGTATCCGGTGCCGAGCCTGCTGAAGAGACGAGGACTCCCGATGCTGATCAAGCCTGCCCCCGACATCCGGCCCTCGGAGATCACGCCGGAACGCGTCTACCTGTCCCGGCGGCGTTTCCTGCAGAGCCTCACCGCTGCGGGCCTGGCCGGGGGCCTTGCGGGAATCGCGGACGCGCAGACCGTGATGGGTGTGTCCGTGATCCGCGAACTCGACTACCACCCCAATCCGCGGTATTCCACGGACGAGGCGAAGAACACCTTGGAGGAAGTTACGGGTTACAACAACTTCTACGAGTTCGGCACCGACAAGGGAGACCCCGCGCGCTATGCCGGCCGGCTGCGCACGCGGCCCTGGAGTGTCGCGATCGAGGGTGAGGCGGAGGACACGGGCGTGTTCGACCTCGAGGACATCCTGGCACCGCACACACTCGAGGAACGCATCTACCGGTTGCGCTGCGTCGAGGCCTGGTCGATGGTGATCCCCTGGATCGGCTTCCCGCTCGGCGACCTGATCAGGAGGTTCCGTCCGACCTCGCGTGCGAAGTACGTGCAGTTCACCACCCTGCTCGACCCGAAGCAGATGCCCGGCCAGCGCTATCCCGTGCTCGACTGGCCCTACGCCGAGGGACTCAGGATGGACGAGGCCATGCACCCCCTCGCCATTCTCGCAGTGGGTCTCTACGGCAAGGTCATGCCGAACCAGAACGGCGCGCCGATCCGGCTGGTGGTGCCGTGGAAGTATGGCTTCAAGAGCATCAAGTCGATCGTGTCGATCCGCTTCACCGAGCAGCGCCCGAGGTCGAGCTGGGAGCGCTCCGCGCCGCGTGAGTACGGGTTCTACGCCAACGTCAACCCGGAGGTCGATCATCCGCGGTGGAGCCAGAAGACCGAGCGGCGCATCGGTGCCGGAAGCTTCTGGGAACCGCGCCAACCCACGCGCATGTTCAACGGCTACGCCGACCAGGTTGCCTCGCTCTATTCGGGGATGGACCTCGCCAGGAACTTCTGACGGTGCTCACGCAGGAACAGACCCTCCGCTTCGTGTTCAAGCCGCTCCTGCTGCTGGCCTGCCTCGCACCCTTCCTGCATCTGGCAGCCGGGGCGGCCGGCCTGGGCGGCATGAGCCTCGGCGCCAATCCAGTGGAGTCCGTGCTCCACGGCCTCGGCAAGTGGGGTCTCAACTTCCTCCTCGTCACCCTGTGCATCACGCCCCTCCGGCAGATCACGGGCTGGGTGCACTGGATGCGATTCCGCCGCATGCTGGGCCTGACCGCGTTCTTCTATCTGCTCGGCCACTTCGCCTTCTACCTGGTCGTGGACAGGGGCCTCGATCTGCGGGTGTTGGCCGAGGACGTGATCGCGCGCCCCTACATCACGGTCGGCCTGGCCGGGCTGCTGCTCCTGGTGCCGCTCGCGGCCACTTCGACGCGCGCCTCGATGCGCCGGCTGGGCCGGCGCTGGCAGGCGCTGCACCGGCTAGTCTACCCGGCTGCCATTCTGGGCTGCGTCCACTACTACTGGCAGGTCAAGGCGGACGTGCGCGAGCCGCTCGTCTATTTCACCGTGCTGGGAGCGTTGCTGGGATGGCGCTGGTGGAAGCACCGGCAGAGGCTGTCTCGCGCCGCGCCGGCAGGCAGGTCACGACAAATCCGGTTCTTGCCGTCGCTCGCGGCTGCGCGAGGCCAGCAGGATGGCCGCCAGGACGAGCGCGCCACCCGCGGCCGTCCCCGAGGACACCGGCTCGCCCAGTAGCCACCAGGCGAGCGCTGCGGCGATGACGGGTTCCCCGGTCAGCGCGAGCGACACGTAAGCCGGCTGCAGGTGCCTGAGCGACCAGTTGTACCCACCGTGCCCGATGACCTGGGACACCAGCGCCATGGCAGCGATGGCGACCCAGGTCCCCGCTGCGAAGCCGTGCCAGACCGTGCCTGTGGCTGCCACGGCCACCCACAGGCAGACCGCGGCGGACCCGTAGGCCGTGACCACGTAGGACAAGTAGGAGAGCGAGCGCTGCGCCTCCCGCGCCAGCACCAGGTAGCCCGCCATCGCGGCAGCGCCGGCCAGTGCGAGCGCCTGTCCGAGCGCGGCACCCGGCTCGTCGAGACCCTCCGCCCCCATGACCACCACGCCTGCCAGCGCCAGCGCGATCGCGACCCAGATTCGCGGTGCCGGTACGTCGCGCCCGATGATCCAGGCGATCAGCGCGACGAACACCGGTGCCGTGTTGACCAGCAGCACGCTGCGGGCTACCGACGTGTAGTCGAGCGAGCTGATCCAGGTCGCGAAATGCAGGGCCAGGAGCACGCCTGCCGCCGCAGCCAGCAGCAGCGCTCCGAAGGACGGTGCTCCAGGTCGCCGGAGGATGCCCGCAACGGGCACGACCAGCGCCGCGGCGAGGGTCATTCGCCACAGCGCCACCGCCAGGGCGGGCGCCGCAGCCAGCCTGACGAAGATCGAGCCGAAGGAAACGCCGACGAGCGCGAGCACCAGGACCGCTTGCGGCAGGACGCTCGCAATACGTGGAAACATGGGCGCTCAGGCCGAGCGGGACCTCGCCGGCGGACGCGCGGCCACCCGCGGGCAGTCGAGCAACTTGCGGTGCAGCCCGAGCAGCAGGTCCTCCGTCGTCTCCCAGTCGATGCACGCATCGGTGATCGACACGCCGTGCCGGAGCTGCGAGCGGTCGGCCGGGATCGGCTGGTTGCCGGCGTGCAGGTGACCCTCCAGCATCAGGCCGACGATGGAGGCGTTCCCCTCGAGGATCTGGCTCACGCAGTTCTCGGCCACCAGCGGCTGGAGGGCGTGGTCCTTGTTCGAGTTGCCGTGGCTGCAGTCCACGACCACGTTGACCGGCAGGCCGGCCGCGGCGAGCTGCTGCTCGCACAGGGCGATGCTCACCGAGTCGTAGTTCGGGCGCCCGCCTCCGCCCCGCAGCACGATGTGTGCATACCGATTGCCGCGCGTGCGGAACACCGCCGACTGCCCCTGTTGCGTGATGCCGAGGAAGTGATGCGGGCTGCGAACCGACTGCAGCGCGTTGATCGCGACGTTGAGCGTGCCGTCCGTGCCGTTCTTGAAGCCCACCGGGGTCGACAGGCCCGAGGCCATCTCGCGGTGCGTCTGCGACTCCGTCGTTCGCGCGCCAATGGCCGTCCAGGAGATCAGCTCGCCGATGTACTGCGGCATGATGGGATCCAGCGCCTCGGTCGCGGCCGGCAGCCCCATCCCGGCGAGGTCGAGCAGCAGCCGTCGCGCCAGGCGGATGCCCTTTTCGATGTGGAAGGAGTCGTCCATGTCGGGATCGTTGATCAGCCCCTTCCAGCCGACCGTCGTACGCGGCTTCTCGAAGTAGACGCGCATCGCCAGGTAGAGCGTCCGCGAGACCCGCTCCGCCAGCGTCTGCAACCGGTGCGCATACTCCCGCGCCGCGTCGAGATCGTGTATCGAGCAGGGACCCACCACGACGAAGAGGCGTGGGTCGCGCCGGTCGAGGATGTCCCGGATCACCTGGCGGCTCTCGAACACGAACTCCTCGGCCTGCGGCGGAACCGGGAGCTCTGCCTTGACCTCTTCCGGCGTGGGCAACAGCTCGCTCGAGGCGACGTTGACGTTGTGCAGCCGATCCGACATGGCGCGGGTCCGTTGATCCGGGGCGCGCGAGTATAGCAGCCGGACGGCGGCCCGCCGGTCGCGGACCGCGCCACCGCGGCCGGCCCCGGCGTCGCCCCGTCGTCCGGGAGAAACCGCAGCCCGGCGCGCGTCGGCTAGCCGATCGCCCAGTTAGGTACGTGGCGCCAGCCGCGCGACAGCTCGCGGTCGAGCGCTTGCCATCCGGGCTCGAGGCGCTGGACGAGGCGCCAGAAGCTGCGGGAGTGGTTCATGTGCACCGTGTGCGCGAGCTCGTGCGCGAACAGGTAACGCACCACCTGTGGCGGCTGGAACATCAGGCACGCGTTGATGCTGATCGTGCCCGACCTTGAACAGCTTCCCCAGCGCGTTCGCTGGCGCCGGACCTGCGCCCGCTTGAAACCGAGCCCATGACCGTCGGCCGTGGCGATGAGCCAGGGCACCAGCTGGTCGTGCGCGGAGCGAAGCAGCCAGCGCTGGAGGGCGTGTCGCACCAGCGGGCCGCGATCGAGGTCGCCATGAAGGGTAATGCGGCCGGCAAGCTCCTCGAGCCTCGGCGCGCCGTCCGTCGGCAGGTAGGAGACCTCGAACCGCTGGCCGGTGGCGAGGAAGGCCACAGAGGTCGGCAGGGCATCCTCTCCCTCCGGACCGACGTGGCGGAACTCCTCGACCTTGCGGTCTATCCACTCGCGATGCCTGGCCACGAATTGCTGCACGAGCCGGGGCCGCGTGCCGACCGGGACCACGATCTCGACGCTTCCCCCGGGAAAGACGCGCACCGTCAGGCGCCGGGCGCGGCGGCTCTCGCGCACCTGCCATCCCCGCTGCTCGCGCGCGGGATCCAGCAGGCCCAGCTGCAGGTCGACGGCGCGCGTCGCCATCACATGGCAGCTGCCAGGCGCGCACCTTGCTCGATCGCGCGCTTGGCATCGAGCTCGGCCGCCACGTCCGCACCGCCGATCAGGTGTGCGCTCCGGCCCGCGCCGGCAAGCGCCTGGTGCAGGGTCCGCAGCGGCTCCTGCCCGGCGCAGATCACCACGTGGTCGACTTCGAGCAACTGCGGGCCGGCGCCGGTCGACACGTGGAGCCCGCCGTCGTCGACACGCTCGTAGCTCACGCCCGCGATCATCCGCACCCCCCGCCGCCTGAGCTCGGTGCGATGGATCCAGCCGGTCGTCTTGCCTAGCTCGCGGCCCGGCGGCGTCGGCTTGCGCTGCAGCAGGTAGATCTCCCGCGGCGACGGGCGCAGCGCCCCGGCATCCGGCAGCAGACCCCCGCGACGGGACAGGCTCATGTCGACGCCCCACTCCCGCATGAACTGCGGGATCGATCCGGCTGCACCGTGCGCCTCCTCGGGGTGCGACAGGAACTCCGCCACGTCGAAGCCGATCCCGCCGGCGCCGACGATGGCCACGCGACGGCCGACGCCGGCGGAGCGTGCCAGCACGTCCACGTACGACAGCACTTTCGGATGATCCATGCCAGGTATCGAGGGCACGCGGGGCGAGACGCCCGTCGCCACGACGATCTCGTCGTACCCGGCGCCGATCAGCTCCTCGGCATCGACCCGCCTGCCGAGCCGAAGATCCACCCCGTGCAGCTCGATCTGGCGCCCGAAGTAGCGGAGCGTCTCGTGGAACTCCTCCTTGCCGGGAATCCGCTTCGCCATGTTGAACTGGCCGCCGATCGACCCGGATGCCTCGAACAGCGTGACACGGTGTCCGCGCTCGGCAGCGATGGTGGCGCAGGCGAGCCCGGCGGGTCCGGCCCCGACCACCGCAATCCGCTTCGGCTGCCCGGCACGGCGGTACTCGAGGAGCGTCTCGCGACTCGCACGAGGGTTGACCAGGCAGGACGCCTCCTTCTGCTCGAACACGTGGTCGAGGCAGGCCTGGTTGCAGGCGATGCAGGTATTGATCTCGTCCGCCCTGCCCTCGGCCGCCTTGCGCACGAACTCGGGGTCCGCGAGCAGCGGCCGCGCCATCGACACCATGTCCGCGTCGCCCGCGGCCAGGATCGCCTCGGCGACGGCAGGGTCATTGATGCGGTTGCTGGTCACGAGCGGCACACGCACCTCGCTCTTGAGCTTGCGCGTGACCCAGGTGAACGCCGCCCGCGGCACCATCGTGGCGATGGTCGGAATCCGCGCCTCGTGCCAGCCGATGCCCGTATTGATGATGTCCGCACCGGCCTCCTCGACGGCCCGGGCCAGCGTGACGACCTCTTCCCAGGAGTTGCCTCCCTCCACGAGGTCGAGCATCGACAGGCGGTAGATCACGATGAAGTCCGCACCCACCTCGTTGCGGATCGCCTTCAGGACCTCGATCGGCAGTCGGATCCGGTTCTCGAAGCTGCCGCCCCACTCGTCCCGCCGCCAGTTGGTACGCGGCACGATGAACTGGTTGATGAAGTACCCCTCGGAGCCCATCACCTCCACGCCGTCGTAGCCGGCCTGTCGCGCGAGCCGCGCACAGCGGGCGAACGCCGCCACCTGTCGCGCGACGCCGAAGCGCGTCAACGCGCGGGGCTTGAAAGGCGAGATCGGCGCCTTGATGCGCGAGGGCGCCACCGACAGGGGATGGTAGGCGTAACGGCCCGTATGCAGGATCTGCATGCAGATCCTGCCGTTCTCGGCGTGCACGGCCTCGGTCACCAGCCGGTGCCGCGCCACCTCCCGCGCATTGGTCAGCTTGCCGGCGAAGGGCTTCGCCCAGCCTGCGATGTTGGGTGCAATGCCACCGGTGACGATCAGCCCGACGCCGCCGCGCGCGCGCTCGGCGAAATAGGCCGCCAGGCGTGGAAAATTCTCGGCGTGGTCCTCGAGGCCGGTGTGCATCGACCCCATCAGGACGCGGTTCGGGAGGGTGACGTAGCCGAGGTCGAGGGGCGTCAACAGGTGGGGATAGGGGGACGGACTCACGGGCGAGATGATACCAACCGGCAGGCCTTGCCTGGGCGGCATCCTGCCTTCAGTCCCACCGTGCGTCGCGCAGTGTCTCGAGCCTGAGGCTCATGCCGTCCGCCACCCAGCGCGACCAGTCGGCGCAGCCGGCCGGCCCGGGATGAAAGCCGTCGCTCGAGAAGCCGGCGCGGGCCAGGCGCGAGGGAAAGACCACCACCTTGAGTCCCCGGTAGCCGGTCAGGTCGATGGCGGCCTGCTGCAGGCGAGCAGCTCGCCCGCCGAGCACCCGGGACAACGGCCACGGCAGGGCTGGAAAACGGGCAAGGGGCGGGATGCCCCCGAACACGACGGACGGCTGCCGGCGCGTCGCGGTGAGACCGTCCACGATGGCGGCCAGCCGGTCCTTGAAATCGCGCGGCCTGGTGCCTCGAACGGCATCGTTGACGCCGACGGACAGCACCGCCAGCTCCGGCTCTGCACGGGCGGCCTCGGGCAGCAGCCGGTCGAGGACGACCTGCGAGGTCGCCCCCGAGAATCCGATGGCTTCCCACTCGACCGGGCGACCGGTGCGCTCCGCGACCCGTTCGGACACCTGTCCCAGGAGACCTTCCCGCTGGCTCTGCACTCCGATGCCCGCGATGATGGAGTCGCCGAGGCCCGCAATCTTGATGGCCCCGCCGGTCTGCGCACCGGTCCGCCCGCGACGGTCCTTCGCCGGCGGCAGCCTCGCGGTGGCGACTCGCACGTAGAGGCCTTCCACGACGAGCAGCGGAATCCAGGGCCACCATCCTCTCTCTTCACGCGACAGCATCGAGTCCTCGCCTTCCGCCTAGAGTTCCCGGAGCCCCTGGGTGACGGGCATCCGGGCTGCCCGTATGCCCGGCATGAGTCCTCCCACGAGCCCCAGGAACAGGGCATACACGATGCCGGTCACGATCAGCCCAGGGGTCACCGTGAAGGCGAACGTGATCTGGCTGAAGCTCTGGAAATTGAGGGTCGAGGCCTGCAGGCCGTTGAACGCCACGTAGGACATGGCGCCGCCGAGCACACCGCCCAGGAGGCCGAGCACCATCGCCTCGGTGAGCACGGAGGCCACCACCGGCGAGGCCCCGAAACCGAGCGCCCTGAGGGTTGCGATCTCGCGGGTGCGCGAAGCGACGGCCGCGTACATCGTGTTGAGCGCCGCGAACACCGCGCCCACCCCCATCGCGAAAGCGATGAGCGAGCCGATGGTCCGGACGCTGGTGATCAGGATGCTCGACTGGCTCTCGAGGAACTTGCGCTCGGTCCGCACGGTGAGGTTGAAGCGCGGGTCGCGCCCGAGGTGCGCCTCGAGCGCGTGCGTGTCCCCGGGTCCGGGCAACCTGACGCGCACCGACTGGAAGGAGGTGCCCCGGTTGTAGGCGCCCTGCAGCACCGTGGCGTCCGTCCAGATCTCGGACTCGCTGACGCTGCCGCCGTCCTCGAAGACGCCGGTGACCGTCCAGGGCGTGCGGCCGAAGAGCACGATGCTGCCGACCTCGAGCCCGGCGAACTGGCTGGCCGCACCGCGACCGACGATCACCTCGTTCATGCCCCGCCGGAACCCACGGCCCTCGACGATGCGGAAGGCCCGCCGTATGCCGAAGGCCCCGGGACCGACGCCGCGCAGCGGCACGTTGGCCTTGGTGCCCGTGCTCCGGGCAGGCACGTCGACGATGACGTAGAGCTCGGGCGACGCGAGCGGTCCCTGCTCGTCCCGTACGATCCCCGGGCCGTCCGTCACGAACCTGACCGACTCGAGGGACAGGCCGCTCGACAGCTCGTCGGCCGAGCCGCCCCGGAGGACGATGCCCACGTCCTCGCGACCCGACAGGGCCATGGCCCGGCGGAAACCCTCGCTGATGGACAGCGCCGAGACCAGCACGGCGACAACGCCTCCGATGCCGACGATGGCCACGGTGGCGGTGCCCAGCCGGCTCGGCAGGTTGCGCAGGTTCATCGCCGTCACGGCGATGACCTGGCGGAATGTGCGGCTCCCGGCCATGCGCTCAGGCCTGCCTCAGCGCCTGCACGATCGGCAGGCGCCACGCGTTCCACGCCGGCGCCGCGCCTGCCATCACGCCGAGGCCCACGGCGAGGGCGAGCGCCTGCGGCCAGGCCTCGGCCGACACGTTCCAGACGGGCAGGTACTGCCGGACCAGCGGGCCTGCCGCCTCGACGGCCGCGAGTGCACCGAGCATTCCTGCGCCCGCTCCGACCAGCGTCAGCGCGACAGACTCGGCGAGGACCAGCAGGGTGACCATCGGCCCGGTGAAGCCGAGGGTCTTCATCACGCCGAGCTCGGGGGTCCGCTCGCGCACCGACTGCGCCATGGTGTTCGCCGTCACGAGCAGCATGGTGAAGAACACTGCGGTCACGACGACCGTCATGATCATGCCGATGTTGCCGATCTGGTTCACGAAGCCCTGGGCGAAGGCCTTCTCGGTGGACGTCTCGGTCTCGAAGGGCGAGTTGGCGAACTGCGCGTCGATCTCGCGCGCGATCCGTGGGGCCTGCGAGGGGTCGCGCACCTGAACGATGTACCAGCTCACGAGCCCCTTGCCGCGGCCGCGGGACTCCTCGAAGTAGTCGTAGTGCATGAGGATGTTGCGCGGGTCGCCACCCGCCTCCGGCACGTCGTACAGGGTGCTGACGTTGAGCTCCCAGGTGTCCGAGCCGTCCTCCCGTCGCCAGATGTTCGAACGCAACGGGATCGTGTCGCCGACCTTCCACCCGAACTCCTCCGCAATGGGCCGTCCGACGATGGCGCCGCGGCGGTCGGCCAGCCAGCGTTCCTTCCCGTCCGGCGGAATGACGTACTCGGGATAGATCGCCAGGTACTCCTCCCCGTCCACGGGGAAGGTCGGGATCTGGTTGCGGTCGTCCTGGTACACGCCGCCGAACCACGTGGCCGAGCTGACCCTGGCGACGCCTTCGATCTGGCGGATGCGGGCCCGGTAGCTCTCCGGCAGGGGCTGGACCAGCGATACCTTGTGGATCACGAGCAGCCGGTCGACGCCGGCGAGGTCGGCCCCGGCGCTGAATGCATTGGTCATGGCGCCGAGCACGCCGAACATCAGGAATGCCACGACGATCGACCCCAGCGTGAAGGTCGTGCGCAGCGGCCGGCGCCGTAGGTTGGCGAGCACCAGCGGCAGCATGCCGTTCACGGTCCGTCCTCTTCCGCAAGCCGGCCCTTCTCGAGGTGCAGCGTGCGCCGGGCCCGCTCGGCCGCGTGGGGATCATGGGTGACCATGACGATCGTCTTGCCCTGCTCGTTCAACGCCTGCAGCAGGTCGAGAATCTCGTCGCCCGACCTGCGATCCAGGTCGCCGGTCGGCTCGTCGCAGAGCAGGAGCGCCGGGTCCGTCACGATGGCGCGCGCGATGCCCACGCGTTGCTCCTGGCCGCCGGACAGCTGACCCGGACGGTGGCGACTGCGGTCCTCGAGTCCCACGAGCTTGAGCGCTGCCCGTGCCCGCCGCATCCGCTCGGCCGCGTGCAGGTCGGACAACAGCAGCGGCAGCTCGACGTTGCGCTCCGCGGTCAGCACCGGCAGCAGGTTGTACATCTGGAAGATGAATCCCACGTTGTCCGACCGCCAGCGTGCGAGCGCGCCATCGGACAGCTGCGTGAGCTCCAGGTCCTGCACCCGGAGGCTGCCGGACGTCGGGCGGTCGAGCCCGCCGATCAGGTTGAGCAGCGTCGACTTGCCCGAACCCGACGGCCCCATGAGCGCCACGAAGTCGCCCGCCTCGATCACGAGAGACAGGCCGTCGAGGACCTTCACGACCTCGGGTCCCCTGCGGTACTCCTTGTACAGGTCGCGGATGCGGACCAGCGGCTCGCCCATGGGAAGCGGTCAGCCCGACCCGCGAACGACGATCCTGGCCCCGTCCTCGAGCCCGGCCGGGGGATCGAGGACGACACTGTCCCCCGGCGCGAGCCCCTCCAGCACCTCTCGCAGGTCGTCCATCTCCCTGCCCAGCCGCACCGGCTGGCGCGCGACCCGGCTCTCGACCACGCGCCAGACGTACTCGCCTGCCCCGTCCGCAGCCACGGCGCCGGACGGCACCCGGGCCACGGCCGAACCTGCAGCCGGCGTGCTCTCCTCGTAGAAGCGGACCCGCACGCCCATGTCGGGCAGGATGCGCTCGTCCAGCTCCTCGATCGCGATGCGGACGCGCACCGTGGCTTTCTGCCGGTCGGCAGTGGGCACGATGGCGATCACGCGGCAGGGGATCTTCCAGTCCGGGTACGCGTCGAGCACGGCCTCGGCCCGCTGTCCCTCCCCCACGCGGTTGATGTAGGCCTCGTTGACGTCCACCTCGATCTCGCGCGAGTCCATGTCGACGACGGTCGCAATGCCGGTCCGCGTGAAGCCGCCGCCGGCCGAGATGGGCGAGACCATCTCGCCGGGCTGTGCGTCCTTCGAAATGATGACTCCGGCGAAGGGCGCGCGGATCACGAAGTCGTCGAGTTCCTGCGCCCGCACGCGGACGGTGCCCTCGGCGACGCCCACCTCCGCCCGTGCCGACTCGAGGCGCGCCGCGAGCGCCGATGCCTCCGCCTCGGCGGCATCGAGCGCGCTCACGCTGACCAGGTTGTCCTTGCGAAGCTCGCGCAGCCGGTCCCGCTCGCGGTTCGCCTCCGCCAGCCGGACCTCGACTTCCCGCACGGCCGTGCGGGCGGCGGCCAACTGGCGCGTCGCCACGTCGTAGGCGGCGCGCACCGTCGAGTCGTCGAGTCGTGCAAGGACCTGTGCCGAGGCGACGTGCGTGCCCTCCTCGAACTGCACTTCGAGGATCCTGCCGGTCACCTTCGAGGAAACGGTCGCGAGGCGTCGCGCGACGACGTAGCCCGACGCGCTGAGCACGGCGGTTTCCCCGGGCGCCGACGGCGGTTGTACCGTGACGACCGTGACCTCCGGCTGCCTCGAGCCCCCAAACACGAACCACGCCGCGAGCGCCGCTACGGCGAGGCCGGCCCCGATGATCCACCTGCGGCGGCGCTGGTCCTTGCGGGTGTCGTACCGGGAAGGCCCTCCCGACCCGTCCTTCCGCAGCGCCCCGAGGGCATCCTGATCGAGCGACATTCCTCACCTCTGGGTTCCGCCGCCGGTCGCCTGCGCAGGCACGCTCGGCCGCGGACCCCTCCTGTAGAATGACATCGCCCCTGCTGCGGACGAGGTGCCGGCCAGGGGCGTCGTTTCATTATCGCAGAGCAGCCCCTTTCCATGCAGCCGACGGGCCTCGTCGACATCGGCATCAACCTCGCCCACGACAGCTACGACCACGACCGTCCCGAGGTCATCGCGCGTGCGCTCGCCGCCGGGGTCACCCGCATGGTCGTCACCGGCAGCTCCCTCGACAGCAACGCCCGGGCAATCGAGATCTGCGAATCCTGGCCCGAGCTGCTGCGCGCCACCGCGGGGGTCCATCCCCATCACGCGCGCGAATTCTCCCGCTCCGACCTGCCGACGCTGGAACTGCAGCTCAGCCACCCGCTCGTCGGGTCCGCCGGCGAGTGCGGGCTCGACTACTTCCGCAACTTCTCGCCCCCGGCCGACCAGCGCCGGGCCTTCGCAGACCAGCTGGAGCTCGCGACCCGGGTCGGAAAGCCGGTGTTCCTGCACCAGCGTGATGCACACGCGGACTTCATGGACGTGCTGCGCGACTATCTGCCGCATATTTCGAGGGCGGTCGTACATTGCTTCACGGGCACCGGCCCGGAGCTGGAGGCCTACCTGGCGGCCGGTCTCTATGTGGGCCTGACGGGCTGGATCTGCGACGAGCGCCGCGGCCTCATGGTCAGGCAACTCGCGGCCGAAATCCCCCTAGACCGACTGATGATCGAGACTGATGGACCATACTTGATGCCTCGCACAATCCGGCCTAAGCCAAGCCATAGACGCAATGAATCTATGTACTTGCAATATATTCTTAATTCATTAGATGAAGTAAGGACGGAGCCCAAGGAAGAAATCGCAGCAGCAACATCTCGTAATGCTATGGTTTTCTTTAATTTTTCTCCTACATGAGCCCGTGCAGCGTCAGACTACTTTTCCTAACAATCATTCTTGAAATATCTTTTAATTAATTGTATTTAAAGGTTTTATTATGGACATGAGGCGCGCGCAGTCGTCCATCGACGGATGGTGGACAGAGTCGATCGTCCCGCACTTGTGCGAGTACGTCAGGATCCCAAACAAGTCCCCCATGTTCGACGCCGGCTGGGAGGCGCATGGCCACATGGACCGGGCAGCCGAGCTGCTGGCGGGCTGGTGCCGCCGGCAGCCCCTGACGGGCATGAGCGTCGAGATCGTTCGCCTGCCCGGCCGCACTCCCGTGCTTCTCTGCGAGGTTCCGGGGACCGCACCGGGCACCGTGCTCCTGTACGGGCACATGGACAAGCAGCCGGAGTTCACCGGCTGGTCCGAAGGCCTTTCGCCCTGGGAGCCGGTCATCCGTGACGGCCGGCTCTACGGGCGTGGCGGGGCAGACGACGGCTACGCGGTCTTCGCTTCGCTGGCCGCGATCCGGGCGCTTCAGGAACAGGACCTGCCGCACGCCCGTTGCGTGGTCCTGATCGAGGGCTGCGAGGAGAGTGGAAGCGCCGACCTACCGCATTATGTCGAAGCGCTGTCGGATCGGATCGGCTCCCCGGACCTCGTGGTGTGCCTCGATGCCGAGTGCGGCAACTACGAGCAGCTCTGGTGCACGACGTCCCTGCGCGGCGCCGTGCTAGGGACCCTTTCCGTGGAGGTCCTCACGGAGGGCGTTCATTCGGGCGCCGGCACCGGGGTGGCGCCCTCCCCGTTCAGGATCCTGCGGAGCCTGTTGAGCCGCATCGAGAGTGAGGTCAACGGAGACCTGATGCTGGATGCCTTGTACTGCCCCATTCCGAAACGGCGCATGGAACAGGCGGCGGCCGCTGCGGAGGTCCTGGGCGAGACCGTCTACAGGAAGATGCCGTTCCTGCCAGGCGTGGAGCCGCTGTCGGACTCGCCGTACGAACTGCTGCTCAACAACACCTGGCGACCGTCGCTGACCGTCACTGGCGCCGACGGGCTCCCCGCGGTGCGCGATGCCGGCAACACGCTGCTCCCGCAGCTCGCCCTCAAGCTGTCCATACGGCTCGCGCCCAAGGCCGATCCCGGGGCGGCGGCCAAGGCCGTCAAGGATGCGCTGGAGTCCGACCCGCCCTACGGCGCCCGGGTGCGTTTCGACCTCAGCATGGCGAGCGCCGGGTGGAACGCACCGCAACTTGAGCCCTGGCTCACCGAGTCCATGCAGCGCGCCTCGCAGGCGGCTTTCGGTCGTGACGTGATGTACCTCGGGACGGGAGGCGGGATTCCCTTCATCGGGATGCTGGCCGAGCGCTACCCCGGCGTGCAGTTCCTGGTCACCGGTGTGCTCGGGCCCAGCTCGAACGCGCACGGCCCGAACGAGTTTCTGCACATCGCCTACGCCCGCCGGCTCACCCTGTGCGTGGCGAGCGTTCTCGCGGACCATGCCGGGGCGGCGCGCCGCCGCGAAGCAGCCTGACGCGGCTCGGACTCGCCCCGGGAACGGCGGCGATCCGCCCCGCTGCCGGCGAGCTGCCACGCCCGCGGTGCGGCGGAGCGCCCCTGGCCACGGTCCTTTCGGGAATAACGCTGCTCCGCGTGGACGCTTCTGTGAGACATTCCGGTAGGCCGGGGTGACGTTCGAGGGCCGGGCGCCGCCCCACGGAGGTGTCTCGTGCCAGCCCTCGACCCGTCCGACGCCCTGATCGTCGTCCACGTCCAGAGGGACTTCCTGCCCGGTGGTGCGCTGGCGGTGGGCGAAGGCGACGCCGTGGTCGAGCCCTTGAACCGCTGGATCGACCGCTGCCGGGCCGCTGGCGCCCGCGTGTTCGCCACGCGTGACTGGCATCCCCCCGATCACTGTTCCTTCGAGGCTCAGGGCGGGCCATGGCCGGCCCATTGCGTCGCAGGTACGGCGGGTGCCGAATTTGCCGCAAGCTTGCGGCTGCCCGGGGATTGCCGGGTGATCTCGCAAGCCTCGGATCCCGCACGCGAGGCCTACTCCGGCTTCGATGGCACCGAACTCCTCACGCAGCTGCAGCGGGCCGGCAGCCGACGGCTGTGGATCGGCGGCCTGGCGACCGACTACTGCGTCAGGGCCACGGTGCTCGACGCCGTCAAGGAAGGCTTCGAGACGCACGTGCTCACCGAGGCCATCAGGCCCGTCGAGGTTCACCCCGGCGACGGCCGGCGCGCCCTCGAGGAGATGCGTGCGGCGGGCGCGATCGTGGAGGAGCCTGCCGGGAACGAGCGATGAGCCGCGACGCGCTGGTGACCGATCTCTACCAGCTCACCATGCTGGCGGCCTATCACGAGCTCGGGATGCACGAGCCTGCCAGTTTCGAGCTGTTCGCCCGGCACCTGCCCCGGCAACGCGGCTTCTTGCTCATCGCGGGCCTGGAGACCGTCCTCGACTTCCTCGCGGACCTGCGCTTCGAGGCGTCCGAGCTCGACTGGCTCGCCGGCACCGGGCAGTTCAGGCCAGGGTTCCTCGACTGGCTCGCAGGCTTCCGGTTCCGCGGGGAGGTACTCGCAGTACCGGAGGGAACGGCGCTCTTCGCCGACGAGCCGTGGCTGCGGATCACGGCCTCCCTCCCCGAGGCGCAACTCGTCGAGAGCCGCCTGATGAACCTGATGCACTTCCAGACGCTGGTGGCCACCAAGGCAGCTCGCTGCGTCCTGGCGGCGCGGGGCCGCAGGCTCGTGGACTTCGGGCTGCGCCGCGCGCACGGCGCCGAGGCTGCCGTGCTGGCGGCGCGTGCGAGCTACCTCGCGGGATTTGCCGGTACCGCGACGGTCGAGGCCGGTCGGCGCTTCGGGATCCCCGTGTTCGGGACCATGGCCCACTCCTTCGTCCAGGCCCACGACAGCGAGGCGGAAGCCTTCGCGGGCTACGCGCGTGCACACCCCGGTCGCGCGAACCTGCTGATCGACACCTACGACGTCGAGGCGGCCGCACGCGAGACGGTCGCGCTCTCGAAGCAGGGCGTCCCGGTCCGCGGCGTTCGCATCGACAGCGGCGATCTCGGGGACCTGGCTCGACGCGTCCGACGCATCCTCGACGAGGGCGGATGTGGCGGCACGGACATCATCGCGAGCGGCAACGTCGACGAGAGCGCCATCGAGCGGCTGGTGTCCGAGGACGCGCCGATCGACGCGTTCGGGATCGGCACGCGGCTCGACACTTCGGCGGATGCGCCCTACCTCGATTGCGCTTACAAGCTCGAGGAGTACGCCGGCCGGCCGCGACGCAAGCGTTCCGCGGGCAAGGCGACGTGGCCCGGTCGCAAGCAGGTCTGGCGCAGCCTGGACTCCAGCGGCCGGATCGCGCGCGACCTCGTCGCGCTGGACGGCGAGCCGGCCGAGGGTCAGCCGCTGCTCCGGCCGGTCATGAAAGGGGGCCGGCGTACGGGCGAACCGGAGTCGCTCGAAGCAGTGCGCGAGCGGGCGGCCGCCACGCTGGCCAGCCTGCCCGCCAAGGCACGGCGGCTCGACGCGCCGGAGCCCCCGATCGCCGTGATCTCTGCCGGCATCAGGTCTGCCGCTGCCCGGATCGACCGCGAGCACCCGATTGCCTAGCGCAAGCGACAGACCTCGGCCCCTGCCTCGCGGTGAAGCGACGACGCTCGCCGCGAAGCTCGCGGCCCTCGAGCGCCCTGAGACCTATCCCGACCACCCCGGAAGCATCGAGGCGATCCAGACTCACTTCGCGTGGGTGTTCCTGACCGGTAGCCATGCCTACAAGCTGAAGAAACCGGTGCGACTCAAGGGCGCGGACCTCCGGAGCCTCGAAGCACGCGAGCGAAACTGCCGGGAGGAGCTGCGCGTCAACAGCCGACTGTCGCCCCGGGTCTACCTCCGGGTCGCCCCACTCGCGCGCACGGAAGGCGGGTTCATGATCGACGGAGCAGGCGAGATCGTGGACTGGCTGGTCGTGATGCGGGAGCTGCCGCGGAAGCGCATGCTCGACCGGTGCATCGGGCAGGGGCGGGTGGAGCTCGAGGACGTCGAGCGCGTGACCGGCCGCCTGGCCGGCTTCTACCGGACCCTGGACGCAGAGCCGCTCGCCCCCGAGCGGTATCTGGAGCAGGTGCGGCGGCGCCTGGCGGAAGCCGCGGACGAGCTGCAGCGCCCGGAGTTCGGCCTGCCACGATCGCGCCTGGCAGCCGCCCGCGCCGACCTGGAGGCCGCCTGCGCGCGCCAGGAGAGCCCCCTCGCGCGGCGCGCGGAGGCGGGCCGGATCGTCGAGGCGCACGGCGATCTTCGTGCCGAGCACGTCTGGCTGGGGCCGCCCGTCGAGATCATCGATGCACTCGAGTTCGACCGGAGCCTGCGGGTGCTCGACATGGCCGAGGAGATCGCGATGCTGGTCCTGGACGTCACGCGGCTCGGCGATCGGGACCTGGCCCTGGCGCTGCGCGAGGCCTACTGCAGGGCGGCCGCCGACCCGGTCCCACCCGACCTGTTCGCGTTCTATGCGGCGCTGCGTGCGCTCACTCGCGCCAAGGTTTCCATCTGGCACCTCGACGACGCCGGCGAGTATCCGGATCCGGAACCCTGGCAGCGCCGCAGCCTCGAGTTCGTGGAGCTTGCGAGCGATTTCGCAGCCGATAGGCGCTGATCGACGAAGTTAGGCCCCGATCGCCGTCAATTCCTCCAGCCGCCCGCCGAACCAGAGACAGCGCATCGCCGCGGCCAGGTAGGGCGCGAGCGGGAGTACCTCGAGCGGCAGCGCGGACAGCGCATCGGCGCCGACCGGTACCGAGTCGGTCACGAGGATCGCGTCGAGCCCCGCTCCGGCGAGCCGGCCGACCGTTTCGGGAAGAAACAACGCGTGCGCCGCGGCCGCGTGAACCGAGCGCGCACCCTGGTCGCGACAGGCGATGGCCGCCCGTGCCAGCGTTCCCCCGCTTGCGACCAGGTCGTCGACGATCACGCATACGCTGTCCCGGACGTCGCCGACCAGCGTCCCGCCCGTCACGACGTCGCGGCTGCGGCGTTTCTCGAAGAACGCCAACTCACCGGTCGCGAGTCCTCTCGCCGCCAGGACCGCCCGGAGCTGCTGCGCCCGCTTCACGCCGCCGACGTCCGGCGAGACGACCGTGATCGTCGCCTCGAGATGCCGTGCGGCGAGCCAGTCCGCGACGAGCGGCGCGAGCGGCAGCGGGACGGTCGGGATGCGGAACGCGTTCTCGAAACCGGGCAGGCTGTGGGGCTCCACGGCGACGAGCCTGCCGGTTCCCACGGACTCGAAGAGCTGGGCGATGTACCGGCCGTTCAGCGGATCCCGCGGCTGGGTCCGCCGGTCCTTGCGGACGTAGGGGACGTACGGCGCCACGACGGTCACGTGACGCGCCCCGGCGTCGCGGAGCGACGCGATGAAGAGCCAGGCCTGCACCAGCCGGTCGTTGGCGGTCGGCCCCTCCGGGTCACCGTGCAGGCGGGTCACCAGCGCGATGCTGGCGTCCTCCACCTCGTCGAGCGCCCTCGACTTGTGCTCGCCTCTCTCGAACTCCCGATGCTCCGAACGGCCGAGCGGAAGATCGAGACGTGCCGCCACCTCGGACGCCAGGTCGGCGCCGGGTTGCTGCCCGAACACCAGCAAACGGGACTGCTCATGCCGCCGGGTCATGGGGGGATGGTGCCCGACCGCGCGGCTGGTTTCATGCGTGGACTACGAATGATCCGCGCCCGATGGTCAGCCTCGCGCCACCGGGCTCGGGGAGGCCGCTTCCCTGACGCGCGACCAGGCCTCCAGCCAGGCCGCGACGGGAGTGGGATTCGCGTTGCGGTCGGCCGCCGGGAACTCCTGGGCCAGCGTCTCCACCACCGTGACCCGGCGCGGGCGCCCCTTCGGGAAGCTCGCGCGCGCCGTGAAGACGACGCGCCCGTCGACCGGCACGTCCTTGCCGGCCAAGTGACCGACGGCCGCCATCCGGTCGTAGAGCATGGCCAGGGGGTTCCCGAAGGTGCTGCGTCGTGGCCCGTCCATGAGGGCCCACTCGTCCAGCGACTCGCCGGCAAACAGGGTTCCCTGCACGTCGCGTAGGTCCACGACCAGCATCCCGCTCGCGGTCAGCAGCAGGAAGTCCACGTGGATCTGGCCGTCGTTGCCGTCCGGCAGCACGACGTCGCGGAGCATGTCGAAGGCGATGGCCTCGAGCGGCCTGAGTCGCTCCCGAGCTGCACGGCGCCGACGCCACGACAGGTAGCCGAGCACGCCTGCCAGCACCATCACCATCAGGACGGCGCCCATGCCCGCCCACTGCCACGGCGAGAGGTCGGGCGCGCTCATTCGAGCCCCAGGGCTGCCTTCATAGCCCCGAGATCCGGCGCGATATCTTCGTACGCCGAAGGCAGCTCCAGCAACTCGGCGAGCGCGGGCGGCACGGGCACGGCGGACCCGATGAGCGGCTCGACGATCTCGTTGAACTTCGCCGGATGCGCCGTCGCCACCAGTATCCAGCGCCGCGCGCGCTCCTCCCGCGGCAGGCGACGGTAGACCTCCGCCGCCGTCGCCGTGTGCGGGCACCAGGTTTCGCCGAGCTCCAGGTAGTCCTCCCTGATACGCAGCCTGATTTCCTCGTCCGACACCGACTGCGCCCGGACCTCGGCGGCGAGCTCGCGCCAGTCGGGGTGCAGGGCGCGCAGCCGCTCCATGTTGCTCGGGTTGCCGACGTCCATCGCCGAGGCGAGCGTCGGCACGCTGGGGCGCGGCCGCCAGTCGCCGCCTGCGAGGAACTCGGGCACCGTCGGGTTTGCGTTGTGCGCGAGCCGGATCTCGCCGATCGGCAGGCCCATCCGGCGTGCCCAGATGCACGCGAGTACGTTGCCCAAGTTGCCGGAAGGCACGATGAACGACGGCCCCTCGCCCTCCTCCCACCAGGCCTGCAGGCTGGCCATGGCGTAATACGCCGTCTGGGGGAGCAGCCGGCCGATGTTGATGCTGTTGGCGGAGGACAATTCGAAGCGCGTCATGAGCCCCGGATCCGCGAAGGCTTCCTTCACCAGCCGCTGGCACTCGTCGAAGGTTCCGCGCACCGCCAACGCCCGGACGTTGTCGCCCCAGCAGGTCAGCTGCTGCTGCTGGCGCGGCGACACCAGGCCTTCTGGAAACAGCACGATCACGCGGGCCCAGGGCCGCCGGTGGAAGGCCGCCGCGACCGCCCCGCCCGTGTCGCCCGATGTTGCGACGAGGATCGACAGCGGCCGGCCGGGTTCGTGGGGCTCGCGCGCGAGACAAGCGGCCAGGAACCTCGCGCCGAAATCCTTGAACGCCGCCGTCGGCCCGTGGAACAGCTCGAGCACCGACACCCGGTCTGCCGCACGCTCGAGCCGCCGGACCGGAGCAGGGAAATCGAACGCCTCCGTTGCCACCGCCGGCAGGTCGGCCTCCAGCCGGTCTCCCTCGAAGAAGGGCGCCAGCAACCGGCTGCCGACGTCCGCGAGCGTCGCACGCCCGTCGAAATCGGCCGGAACGTACTCCGGGAAGCGCTCTGGCACGTAGAGTCCGCCGTCCGGAGCCAGCCCGCGGCGGAGCGCCTCGGACAGACTCGCGCGCAGCGACCCGTCCCGGGTGCTCGAGAAGCGCATCAGGACTCCACGACCCGGGCGCCCTCGGTGTCGACAGCCGACACCCAGTAGTCCGAGGCCAGGTCGTGCTCGGCGAAGGCCTCGACCATGGCGATGCGGATCCCGTTGGCGTAGGCCTCTTCGCACCAGGCGAACACGGTCGGCCCTGCCCCCGAAATGGAGCAGCCGAGCGCGCCGTTCGACATTGCGGCCTGCTTGACGGCCTTGAATCCCGGGATGAGCTGGGAGCGCTGCGGCTCGATGATCACGTCCTCGAAGGCGTCGCGGATCATGGCCAGGTCGTTCGTATAGCATCCCGCCAGGAACCCCGCCAGGTTCGCGGTCTGCCAGACCACGTCCGACAGGTCGACAGTCTTTCTCAGGATGCGCCGCGCCTCGCGGGTCGACATGAACATGTGCGGGTGGACGAGCACGCAGCGGATGCCCGGCGGCACGGGGATCTGCTTGGTGCGCGGGTGGTCGATGCCTACCGTCAGGACCAGACCGCCGAACAGGGACGGCGCGATGTTGTCCACGTGCACCGAGCCGCTGGCGACGGCCTCGCCCTGCATCGCGAACTTCAGCAGCTCGATCTTGGACAACGGCTCATCGAGCAGGGCGTTGGCGGCCACGACGGCCGCGACGGCCGACGCAGCCGACCCGCCGAGACCGGACCCGAGCGGAATGCCCTTGTCGATCGCGATCTCGACGCCGAAAGGCAGCGACAGGGCCGTCGCCATCGAGATCAGCGCCATGCCCGCTGTGTTCTTCTCCGCTTCGAGCGGCAGGGACGCGCTGGTGCCGGTGATGCCCGAGATGCGTATGCCCGGCTCCGCCGAACGCCTCGCGCTCACCCGGTCGCCGACGGCGCGGACCGTGTGACCGAGGATGTCGAAGCCGATGCCGACGTTGCCGACGGTGGCAGGCGCAAAGGCAGTGACTTTCTCGACAGCCATGGAAGCCCCTAGATCCGCGCGCCCAGGTACGCCGCCAGGCGCAGCAGGTCGCCGAAGACGCCTCCCGCGGTCACCGCCGGCCCGGCGCCCGGACCCTGGACGATCAGCGGATTCTCGCAGTAGCGGGCCGTGACGAAGCGGACGATGTTGTCCGTCAGTGCCATGTTCGCGAACGGGTGCGACCGCTCGAAGCGCTCGACACCCACCGTCGCGCCCCCATCGGCAGTCAGCCTTCCGACGTAGCGCAGGACCATGCCGGCCTTGCGCGTCTCCTCGAGCATCCCGTTCATCTCGCCGTCGTAGTCGCTCAAGCGCTCGAGGAACTCGTCGACGCCGCAGCCGGTGAGCGCCGCCGGCACGAGGCTCTGCACGCGCACGTCGTCGAGCTCGAGCGTCATGCCCATCTCGCGCCCGAGGATGATCAGCTTGCGCGCGACGTCCATCCCCGACAGGTCGTCGCGCGGATCGGGCTCGGTGTACCCCTTCGCGCGCGCATCGCGCACGATCTCCGAGAACGAGGCCTGGCCGTCGAACAGGTTGAACAGGTAGGCGAGCGTTCCCGAGAAGATGCCCTCGATCGAGCGAATCTCGTCGCCCGTCTCGCGCAGGTCGCGCAGCGTCATGATCACGGGCAGCCCGGCGCCGACGTTCGCCTCGTACAGGAAGTGCGCGCCGGAGTGGCGGCCGGCCTCCCGGAGCGCGCGGTAGTCCTGCATGGGCCCGCTGTTCGCCTTCTTGTTCGGCGTGACCACGTGCACACCGGCGGCGAGCCAGCCCGCATACCGGGCGCCGACTCCCGCATCCGCGGTGCAGTCGATGATCACGCGGTGCGGCAGGTGGTCGGCGGCGACGTGCTCTGCGAATCGCCGCAGGTCCGTGGGCTCCGCCGACTTCATGGCCTTGCGCCAGTCCGACAGGTCGATGGACCGCTCCGCGAGCAGCATGCGGCCGCGTCCTGCGATCCCCCTCACGCGCAGGTCGACGTTGAAGTCCCGCTGGAGCCTGGCCGCCTGCGAGGCGATCTGGTCGAGCAGCACGGAGCCCACCGTGCCGGGACCGACGAGGCCGATCGACAGCGTGTGCGGCGACAGGTAGAAGCTCGAGTGCATCGCGCGCAGCGCCTTGGTGGCGTCGCGCCCGTCGATGACGGCGGAGATGTTGCGTTCGGAGGCCCCCTGCGCGATCGCGCGGACGTTGACCGCGGCCTTGCCGAGCGCGCCGAAGACCTTCGCCGAGACGCCGTGCGTGCCCGCCATGCCGTCGCCCACGACGGCCACGATGGCGCAGTCCCGGCTGACCTCGACGCTCTGGATCTGGCCCTCGCGCAATTCCATCGCGAAGGCGCGACGCACCACGCGCTCGGCCAGCGCGGCCTGCGACTGCGGGATCGCGAAACAGATCGAGTGCTCGGAGCTGCCCTGGGAGATCAGGATGACCGAGATGTCCTCGTCGCGCAGTGCACCGAACAGGCGGTGTGCCGTACCGGGCACGCCGATCATGCCGGCGCCTTCCAGGTTCAGGAGCGCCACGCCGTCGATGCTCGTGATGCCCTTGACGGCCAGCGACGATTCAGGGTGCGCGCAGATGAGGGTGCCGGCCCTGTCCGCGGCGAAGGTGTTGCGGATCCAGATCGGAATCTCGCGTTCCACGGCCGGCGCCATCGTCTGCGGGTGGATGACCTTGGCGCCGAAGTAGGCTAGCTCCATCGCCTCGCTATAGGAGAGCGAGTCGATGACCTTCGCGTCGGGGACGCGCCGCGGGTCGGCCGACAGGACCCCGTCTACGTCGGTCCAGATGACGATCTCCTCGGCATCGAGCAGCGCGGCAAAGATCGAGGCGGAGAAGTCGCTGCCGTTGCGACCCAGTGTGGTCTGTAGGCCCTGGGGGTCCGAGGCGATGAATCCCGTAATCACGAGCGTCCGGGGTCCCTCGCCTTCGAGCAGACGCCGGGCATTGGCGCGCGCCGGGTCCCAGTGCACCGCGGGGCCGAGGGCGCCCCACTCGGCCACGAGGATCTCGCGGGCGTCCACCCACTCGACGCCAGCCCGGCGCTCGCGGGCGGCGAGGTAGGCACTGAAGAGCCGCGTGGACCAGATCTCGCCGAAACCGGCCACGAGGTCCCGCACGTTGTCCGCGGCCGCCCTGATCAGGGCCACGGTGTGCAGGATGCCCTCGATGTCCCGGAGATCAGCGCGCAGGCGCTCGACGTAGCCAGAGCGTGCGGCCGCTGGAAGCAAGGACTCGGCCATGCCCTCGTGGCGCGCTGCCAGCGCGCCAATGCCCTCCCGGCAGGCGGTCTCGTCCTGCCGCTCGGCGGAAGCGACAAGGCCGAGCAGCATGTCCGTGACGCCCTTGCAGGCGGACAGCACCACGGCCGTGCGCGCGTTCGTATCCGACTCGACGATGTCCGCCACGCGCTCGAAGCAGGACGCGTCAGCGACGCTCGAGCCGCCGAACTTGTGCACGCGGTAACGGTGTTGCGACATCCCCTGGCCCCGATTGGTGGCGTCCCTGCGCCGCTCGCCCTGTACCCCTTATGTGCGGTGCACAAAACCCGGCCAATCTACCTGCCCGGCTCGGCGCAAGGCAAGCGGGATCGGCCTCAACGGCGACGCGTATGCCATGCGCGCAGCAGCCAGGCGCCGCCTGGCAGCCGCAGCAGGCGGAGCAGCCAACCGACGACCTTCCTGTCGCGCGCACGCAGCCGGAAAGGCGTCAGCAATTCATCGAACAGGTACGGCTCGGCCGCCAGGACCTCGAGTCCCCGGCCCTCGAGCGCGAAGCGGCCTTCCTCACAAGCGAGTTCCCAGCGGGTCCGGTTCCCGTCCGAGCCGACTTCCTCGACGAGCAACCCGTGCAGGCAATCCGGGATTCCACCCGCGTCGCAGTCGGAGAAGACGTAGGTCTCGACCCTGGTTCCCGCGTCGGGCGCGAGAACCAAGGGCCGGCCGGCTAGAGCCGGCCGGATCACACGATGGGCGTTGCCCGATGCGGGCCCAGGCATTTTTTCATTATATCAGTCGCCCTGCTGGCCAAGATCCTGCGGCATCATGCGTCGATGCCTTGCCAGATCTCCCGGTCATCGTCGTGAGCGGCTGGATTTCCTGGCAGGGGCTCGTGCTGTTGACGCTCGCCAACAGCGCTCCGGTAGTAGTCTCCTGGATCGCCGGCCAGCGCGCCGCTTGGCCCATCGACTTCGGCATGACGCTGCGCGATGGCGGGCGGCTGCTCGGGGCGCACAAGACCTGGCGCGGCCTGCTGGCAGCCGCGCTCGCCTGCGGGGCCGCCGCGCCGTGGCTCGGCCTGCCGGCGCTTCCCTCGGCCGGGCTGGGTGCGTTGGCCATGGCCGGTGACGCGCTCTCCAGCTTCGTCAAGCGGCGCCTGCGACGCAGGCCCGGTGCCTGGGTGCCCGGTCTCGACCAGCTGCCCGAGGCAGCGCTGCCGCTGCTCGCCGGCTGGCGGCTGCTGGAACTGGATGCGGCGCGTCTGGTGGGCACCCTGCTAGCCTTCACGCTGCTGGGCATGCTGGCCTCTCGCACCGTGGGCTCCAGCCGCAAGGCCCGGAGATCGTGACCTGATGACCGGAAGCATCCTGGAACCGGAACCTGCCCGTTGAAGGAAGTCGACGCACTCGAATCGAGACTGGCCTGCCCGGCCTGTGCGGCCGCAGCGATTCGCTTGAGCGAACTCGACGGTCGCTGCGGCGAGTGCGGCACCTTCTTCCCGGTGATCGACTCCCTGCCCTGGCTCTTCCCGGAACCGGAGGTGGCGCTGTCCGAGTGGCGGGGCCGCCTGCACCTGCTGCTCGAGCACCTGTCCCGCGAGGCTGCCCTGCATCGCCGCGACCTGGAGCGAGCACATCCCGGCGAGTTGACGCGCCAGCGACTCCGCCACCTGGCGTCGAGCTACGAGGACCAGGGCCGACGCGTCGCCGAACTCCTTGCACCGATCGGGCTCGGCGCGCGCCAGGAGCGCTACGAGGTGCACCTCGCGCTCGGAACGCTGCTTCCCCAGTCGCAGGGCCTCACGACCTATTACAGCAACGTTCACCGTGACTGGAGCTGGGGCGAGGAGGAAAACCGGGTTTCCCTCGAGGCCGTCCGCAACGGGCTCGGCGCGCTCGACCCCGCCGGTGCTCTGCTCGTGCTGGGCTCGGGTGCCGGGCGTCTCGCCTACGACCTCCACCAATCCTCGAGTCACACGCTCACGGTGGCGCTGGACTTCAATCCGCTGCTCGCGACGATCGGCCAGCGAGTCTCCACCGGGGAGGCGGTGGAGCTCTACGAGTTCCCCATCGCGCCGCGATCCATCGCGGCACACGCGGTGCTTCGCAGGCTCGCGGCCCCGGCACCAGCGCGGCCCGGCCTCCGGTTCGTGCTGGCGGACGCCCTCGCGACGCCCTTCCGGGCGGGCGCCTTCGACGTCGTGCTGACGCCCTGGTTCGTCGACATCGTCCCGGATCCGTTGCCGGCATTGATGCGCCGCCTTAATCGGTTGCTCCCCAAGGGTGGGCGCTGGGTCGTGTTCGGGTCGCTGGCCTGGGCGGACAGGCCGCCGGCCGAGTGCTTCAGCCTGGAGGAGTTGCTGGCGCTCGCGCCCGAGGCGGGCTTCGAGCCCATGCTCCAGGCCGAGCACGAAATCCCCTACATGCGCTCGCCCGCGAGCCGGCACGCGCGGCTCGAATCGGCCGTCTGTGCCTGCTTTGTGAAGCGGCGCGAAGTCGAGCCGGCCGCACGCCCCGCGACGCGGCCCGACTGGCTCGAGCGCAGCGACGTGGCGGTCCCCGCCCTGCCCGAATTCCGCGAGCAGGCGCTGTCGACCCGCGTCTACGCGTTCATCATGGCCATGATCGACGGCCAGCGCTCGATCCGCGACATGGCGGCGTTGATGGAGCAGCAGCGCCTCATGCCGGCGGCCGATGCGGAACCTGCCATCCGTCGGTTCCTGCAGCGCATGCACGAGGACGCGCGACGGCGCGCAGACTTCTGAAGGAGGGCGACCCGATGCCGGAGCTACGCGGCGCTGCGAGCCGGGTACCATGACCCGGGACACGCTGTTGCCTCACGGCGAGGCACTGAGGCGCGCCATTCGCTGGCTGAGCGACGAGCGCCGGCACGACGCCCAGGCCATCGACGAGGCCGCGCGCAGGTTCGACCTGACCCCCGCCGAAGAGGAGTTCCTGCTCCGCTGGCTGAGGGAGCAGCCACGCAAGGACTGACCGGAGGCGGCTGGCGGATTTCGGTTTGCACCGATGGACCCCTGGCCCGTCCTTGCTAGCTTCAACTCACCGTGCGGAGCCCTTTGCGGTTAGGGCGACCAAGCGGGACGCGCCGGTGGCGCGGCGGCTCGTCGAGTCGCCGATTCGTCGCAGACGCGGACGGTCCTCATCACAGGGGATCGGCTTGCCCCGGAGGCAGGTGCGCTCGAGAGCACCGCCCGTATGGGACAGGCAAGGAACCGCCGGGCCCCGGTGTCGCGAGACGTCGGGGCCTTGCCATTGGGGGATCGGTCGGCCAAGCCAACCCCCTGGGCGCAAGCCGCCTCAGACGGAATCGAGCCGAAAACGCGCAGTCCGGACTCGGGTCTCACCTTCCACTACCTCGGTCCATGACACCACCAGCTGATCGCCCGAGGCGACCATCTGTGGGAAACCCGACGGACGCGATGCAGCCGTGCGACTGACGATGCGGACGGGTCCGATCCGGCCATCTGACGCGACGCGGCGCACTGAAATGGCCGCCCCCTCCGGATCCGACGCCAGCCAGCTGACGATCGCATCGCCGCCGCCGAGCTGCACCACGTCGACGCGGCCCGTCGGGGACTCGATGTCGATGGGGATCGCCTCGCTGAAGGAGCGCCCACCGTCGACGGATCTTGCCAGCAGCACGCGAGGTTGGTCATTGGCCGCGGTGAACCAGGCCACCGCGGTCGTGCCGGACGCCGCATCAATCGCAGGACCATTGACCGGGCAACCCTCGATGCGCCAGCCGTCGCGCAAGACGGGGACGGGATCCGACCATCCGGTCTCGAGGGCGCGCGTGACCACGATGTCGCGGATTTCGCCTTCGCTACGATCTCGATACGCCACGACTGGGCCATCCGGCCCGATTGCCACGTCGGTCTGGCAGCAGTCGCAGGTGAGGCTGTCGATCAGGTGTTCCCGGCTCAGCGTGCCGTCCGCGCCGATGACCGCGGAACGCAGGGTCATGCCGCCCTCGCCGTGCCCGTGCGCGTCTTCCTCCGCGCCCGATCCCTGCATGTTCCGACCGTCGAGCCACACGGCGCCGACACCCTCGTGCGACGGAAACAGCGTGACGAAGCCGTGCTCGGTCGCGGTCCCGTCCGTGTGCGGCATGATCGCAGCTCCCCACGTATGACCACCGTCCGTCGAGATCGCGACCTCGACGTCGTAGGCGTAGCCCCCTTCGGGTCTCCGCGCGAGCCAGTGGGCCGCCCACAGTCGATCGGAGACAGGAACCACGGAGGGAAAGTCGGCCCAGTTGACGAACCACGCGTCGCCGCGTGCCACGGTTCGAGGGGCGGACCACGAGTCCCCGTCCAGCAGTGCAAGGCGCAACGCGTGGCCGTCCGCTTCAGGCTCGAGCCAGCTCATGACGACTGTCCCGTCCGGAGCGACCGCCAGATGGGATTGGCCGCTGCCCGGCACGGCCGGCGTCTCGACGAACTCCGGGGCAAAAGTCGTGGGTGCGGGATCCGGCAAATCGCCACAAGCGGCGACGAGCGGTGCGGCGAGGATCAGGCGGGCAAGTCTCATGGGCTGGGCACTTTAGCCGGTTTGCACAGCACAGGACAGTTGCGGGTCAGCCACCGAGGATCGCGGCCGAAGTCGCGGGACGCCGCAGAGGAATTCGCACGGCGCGATTGGAAGCCTCGCTTTCGAAGCGCACTCTGTGCGGGTGGGAAGCGGGCTCGCTGCCCTCTTCCCGGTTTCCAGCGGGCGTCCCGGTCTATGGCCATGGCTGCGCAACTCGACCGTCTGCCGAAGTCGGACCTGAAGGTGGCGGGTTCGTTGCCGACCTGCTCGCCTGCCAGCGTCCCGGACGATCCTGCCAGGGCTCAGGATCGACTTGGACACCAGCGATCGGCGCCTGCGGTCCGGCTGCTACCGTCCTCGACATTCAGTCCCGAGGTCGCGCGGACCCTCGATCGTTTTTTCAACGCCTGGACGTCCCGCTACACGCTGGGCATGGACCCCCGCGTCCTTCCGATGGTGGCGCTGGACTGGTGGGTCAAGCTCGGCTGGTCGCCGGGCACCCATGCACGGCTGACCGAGAAGGCCTGGCGCAAGCTCGTGCGGTTTCTGGCCTACGCCGTCCAATCGGTCGCCGACCCGGACACGCCGCCGGCGATCGAACCGCTCCCCCAGGACCGGCGCTTCGAGCACCCGGGCTGGCACCAATGGCCCTACAACCTTTTCAGCCAGTCTTTCCTCCTGGCGCAGCAGTGGTGGTTCAACGCGGCCACGGGCGTACCCGCGCTCTCCCACCAGCGCAAGGACATCATGAACTTCGCGACGCGCCAGCTGCTGGACGTCGTCTCGCCCGCCAACTTCGTGCTGACCAACCCGGAAGTCCTGAATGCGACGGTCAGGGAGCGCGGTGCCAACCTGCTGCGCGGCTGGGCAAACTGGGTGGACGACTGGCAGCGCCTGGCGACGGGCCGGCCGCAGGCGGGGATGGAACGCTTCGAGGTCGGCCGCAACATCGCCGTCACACCCGGCAAGGTCGTGTACCGCAACCGGCTCATCGAGCTGATCCAGTACGCCCCTTCCACGCCCCAGGTGCATCGCGAACCGGTGCTCGTCGTACCGGCCTGGATCATGAAGTACTACATCCTCGACCTGTCGCGGCACAACTCGTTCGTCCGTTATCTCGTCGACCAGGGACACACGGTGTTCATGATCTCCTGGCGTAACCCGACGAGCGAGGACCGGGACCTGGGGCTGGACGACTATCGCCGGCTGGGCATCGTCGACGCGCTCGATGTGATCGGGCGGATCCTCCCGGAGCGGACGGTGCACGCCGTCGGCTACTGCCTCGGCGGCACGCTGCTCGCCATCGCGGCCGCCGCAATGGGACGCGACGGCGACGAACGATTGAAGTCGATCACGCTGCTGGCGGCCCAGACGGATTTCAGCGAGGCCGGGGAACTCATGCTCTTCATTACCGAGGAACAGGTGGACTTCCTCGAGAGCATGATGTGGGACCGCGGTTTCCTCGACACCCAGCAGATGGCGGGCGCATTCCAGCTGCTAAGGTCGAACGACCTGATCTGGTCGCGCATGCAGCGAGAGTACCTGCTCGGCGCGCGGCGCCCGCCGAACGACCTGATGGCCTGGAATGCCGACCAGACGCGCATGCCGTATCGCATGCATTCCGAGTACCTGCACGAGCTGCTGATGCACAACGCCCTCGCCACCGGCAAGTACCGTGTCGACGGCAAGCCGATCACCATCGGCGACAGCCGCAGTCCGATCTTTGCGGTTGCGACGGAGAAGGACCACGTCGCACCCTGGCAGTCGGTCTACAGGATCAACCTGCTGGCGAGTCCCCAGGAAGTGACCTTCCTGCTGACCTCGGGTGGACACAATGCCGGCATCGTCAGCGAGCCAGGCCACCCGGGTCGCAGGTTCCGGGTCGCCACGCGGCGACCGTCCGGGCCTTACGTCGACCCGTCTTCCTGGAAGGCTGCCACGCCTGAGCAGGAGGGGTCCTGGTGGCCCACGTGGCGGGCCTGGCTGGCGCAGCACTCGACGGACCTCGTGGAACCACCGGCACTCGGGGCAGCGCGGGCAGGCCTGCCGCCGCTGGAGGATGCGCCCGGCACTTACGTACACCAGCGCTGACCGTTCGCGCGGGACCAGCGGGAGGGTTGCCATGGCAACCGTGGGACGACATCCGATGCTCGCGTTCCTGCCAGAGCCGCTGGCGCCGCTCGCCGAGCTGGCCTGCGATCTGCGATGGAGCTGGAACCACGCGACCGATGGGCTGTGGGACGCAGTCGAGCCAACCATCTGGAGCCGGACGCGCAATCCGATTCTCGTGCTGCAGAACACTCCGCACGACAGGCTGGACCATCTGGCCGGCGATGCGGCCTTCATGCAGGAGCTGGCCCAGGCGCAGACGCGCGCACAGGAATACCTGACACGGCCCACGTGGTTCGACGAGCGACACGGGCAGCCATCGGGGCCGACCATCGCTTACTTCAGCATGGAGTACGGCGTCACCGACGCGCTGCCTCTGTATTCCGGCGGGCTGGGCGTGCTCGCCGGCGATCACCTGAAGACGGCCAGCGATCTCGGGATCCCGATCGTGGCGGTGGGACTCTTCTACGCGGAGGGGTATTTCCGACAGCTGCTCGACTCGAGCGGCTGGCAGCTGGAGCTCTACCCGCACAACTCGCCCTTCACGCTGCCCGTCCGCCCGGTGCTCGAGAACGGCGGCATACCGCTCAGGGTGACGATCGGCCTGCCCGGTCGTGATCTCCTGCTCCGCGTATGGCAGGCCCGCATCGGACGCGTCGACCTTTACCTGCTCGACAGCGATGACCCCCTGAACAGCCCAGCGGATCGCGGCATCACCAGTCAGCTGTACGGCGGCGACAACGAGACGCGGTTCGTCCAGGAGATCGTGCTCGGCATCGGCGGATGGCGCCTGCTCGATGCACTCGGTCTCGACGTGCAGGTCTGCCATCTCAACGAAGGCCACGCGGCGCTGGTCACCCTCGAGCGCGCCAGCTACTTCATGCGCAGGCACGGCGTCGGCTTCTGGGAGGCGCTCTGGGCCACGCGTGCCGGAAACGTCTTCACGACCCACACGCCCGTCGCCGCAGCGTTCGACACCTTTCCGCTGCAGCTGCTTCAGAAGTACGGCCGCGGTTTCGCCGAGACACTCGGGATTACGGCCGAGCAGGTGCTCGGCCTCGGGCGTCGTGATCCTGGGGATGCGAGGGAGCCGTTCAACATGGCCTACCTCGCCGCACGGACCTGTGCCCGCATGAACGGGGTCAGCCGCCTGCACGGCGAGGTCAGCCGGCGAATCTTCGCCCCGCTCTACCCGCGCTGGCCGGAGCAGGAGATCCCGGTGCGGCACGTCACGAACGCGGTGCACGTGCCCACCTGGGACTCGCTCTGGGCAGACCGGCTATGGACGGATGCCTGCGGCAAGGCGCGGTGGCTGGGAAGCCCGGAGTCGCTGGCGGAGTCGATCACCGGGATCGACGACGCCGTGCTGTGGGGTTTCCGCGGCCGTCAGCGCAGCGACCTCGTGGAATACGCGCGCGAGAGGCTCGCGTTGCAGCTCGCGCAGCGGGGCGGCGACCCCGACCGGATCGCCGCCGCCTGGGATGCCCTCGACCCCAATGTCCTGACTCTCGGCTTCGCGCGCCGCTTCACGGAATACAAGCGCCCCGACCTGCTGCTCACGGACACGGATCGGCTCGTCGGCCTGCTCAACGCCAGTGACCGTCCTCTGCAGCTGATCGTTGCCGGCAAGGCGCATCCGCACGATGTGACCGGTAAGCGCGCCCTGCAGCGTTGGGCGAGGCTCGCCAACCGCGCCGACGTGCGCGCGCGCATCGTGCTGATCGAGGACTACGACATGGCGCTGGCCCAGAAGCTGGTGCAGGGCGTCGACGTCTGGCTCAACACGCCGCGGCGACCCTGGGAGGCCAGCGGGACGAGCGGCATGAAGGTCCTCGTCAACGGCGGACTGAACCTGTCCGAGCTCGACGGCTGGTGGGCCGAAGCGTGGACGGAGGAGACCGGATGGGCGCTCGGTGACGGGGCGGAACATGACGAACCGGAGTGGGACGCACGCGAGGCCGAGCAGCTGTACTCGCTGCTCGACACCCGCGTCGTGCCGGAATTCTACGATCGCGACCCGGCGGGCATCCCGCGGACGTGGGTCGCCCGCATCCGTGCCAGCATGGCGAGCCACACGCCGCAGTTCAGCAGCAACCGGATGCTCGCCGAGTACGTTGAGGGGATGTACCTGCCGGCCGCAGGCGACTATCAGCGGCGGGCGGAGAACGAGGCCCAGCTCGCACGGGCGCTTCGCGCCTGGCTGCACCGGCTGCGTCACCATTGGGACGAGATCCACTGGGGCCGCTACGACGTGGAGCCAGCTGCGGAGGGCCTGAAGATCAGCGTGCAGGTCTATCTCGGGCACGTCCCGGCGGACGGCGTGCGCGTCGAGCTGTATGCCGACCCGGTCGGGGACTCCGCTCCGGAGGTCCACGTCCTCGAGCGCGTCGAGCAGCTGCCGGGCGCGCTCGGCGGCTTCAGCTACTCGACGCAACTGGCTACGTCGCGCCCGCCGTCCGATTTCACCCCGCGGGTCGTACCCTGGCAGGAGACAGTGGCCGTTCCCTCCGAGTCGCGCCTGATCCGGTGGTACCCCGTCTAGCGAACGCATCCGCGCGGATCGCGTGGCCTGGCTGCACTATCCGGTCTGTTTCGTCGAGCGCCGTCCCTCCGACGTGACGACGCAGCTTCTCATCCGGGCTTGAAATCTCAGCTCGCAGTGCCCGCCCTGGCCTTTCGGCTCCCAGCGTCCTCGCGCAGGCGGTGGAAGAGTTCGCACGCCTCCGAGAACTGCAGGCGCGCGCGGTTGATATACATGCGCACTTCGTCCTCGTAACCGTCGGTCGACGCCGACCAGACCCGGTTGATGTAGCGCTCGCCGGCGGCAAAGGCGCTCATGACATTGGCGTAGTTCTGCATGCCGAAGACGTGGATCATGCTCTCCCGCGCCTCTGCGAAGTTGTTTAGGTCTTCGCGGAACTGGCGGTCGATCACGAAGCGCGCGTCGTAGACCGGCAGCTCGGCCTTGCGCTCGTCCAGTTCCTCGAGGTTCTTCAGAATGCGCTCCAGGCAACGCTGCAGCGTGTCCATGTTCCCGGCCAGCTTGTGGTCGGCGCGCGACTCTGCGTGTCGCGCCTTGCGATGCAGCCACAGGCCGACGGCTCCTGCAAACAGTACCGGCACCATCCAGTTCCAGTCGACCGCGGCGGGATCCAGCGAGGCGATGAAGGCGCCGCCCAGGAAGGCCAGCATGACCATGATCAGTCCCGCGGTCTTCATGCTCCTACCGCTCCGAGGATCATGTAGATCGCAAACCCGACGCCGACCAACGCTTCGCCGACGATGAGGCCCGCGGAGACCGGGATGCCGATGTCCTCGGCGAACTGGTGGCCCAGCTTTGCGTCGCTGACCACGCGCAGCAGCGTACCGATGCTGTAGGTCAGCACGATGTTGAACGGCAGGTAGAAGCCGAGACCCACGGTAATCCCGAGACCCGGCTGGAAAGCGCTCAGCAGGGCGCCCAGACCCGCCCCGGCCAGGTACTTCTGCACCGGCACTTCGCCGCCGGTGATGCCCTGCACCATGCTGGCCAGCGCCTGCCCCTGCGGCGCCGGCAACTTGTCGCTGCCGAGCGTATAGGCCTCGTGCAGCACGAAGACCAGACCCACGATGACGATCGGCCCCAGCCATGCTCCCAAGAATTGCCCGAGTTGCTGCCGGCGCGGCGTGGCGCCGACGAGATACCCGGTCTTGAGATCCAGCATCAGGTCGGTCGCCTGGGACATGGCGACGCAGGCGGCAGCGCCGACCATCACGGACGCCACGACCTGCGCCTTGACGTCCCCACCCATGCCATCCCCGGCGCTGGCAATGAAGATGAGGATGGTCACCGCGATCAGCGTCATGCCACTAAGCGGCGACCAGTTGGTCCGACCGATAGCCTCGGACAGGATCACCCCCGCGATCCAGACCCACAGGGTCCCGACCAGGGCCATGACCATTCCTCGGCCGACGCCCATTTTCTCGGTCGACAGGACGGCCATGACGGACAGCAACACCGCCGCGCCGCCGATGGCGAAGTAGAGCAGCTTGATCGGCATTTCGTCGTGCGACAGCGCCGCCTCCGTCCGCGCCGCGCTCTGCATGCTGCGGATGGCGCTGATGATCATCGGGAAGGCCATCGCCACACCCGCCACGGCGCCTCCGATCAGCATGCCGATGCCGACCGGGCGGAAGAGCAGCAGGCGCAGGTCCTCCGGGTCACCGGTGACCTGGCCAGTCGAGGGATCGATGGGAAACAGGTCGAAGCCGCTCAGCATCGGCGCCAGCAACCAGTAGCACACGTAGCCGCCGATGATGAACGCGATCCCGCCCTTGCCGGCGATGTAGCCGACGCCGATGGTGAGCAGCGAGAGATACCAGACACCGTTCATGTAGTCCGGCATGCCGATCGCAGCACCCAGGTCCCAGTTTTCCACCCCGGTGTATTGGCTGGCGAAGTGCACGCCGCCGGCGGCCGCGGCGGCGCCAAGCAGGTAAAGCGCCTTGCGGATGCCGGCGCCGGGTGCCTTCAGGATCGTCGCCACCGCCACGCCACCCGGATAGGTGAGACGCTCGTAGTCGATCATCTGCTTGCGCAGCGGAATGATGAATGCGATGCCCAGGTAGGCCCCGGCGATCGCGCCGAAGGTCAGAGTGATCGGATCGAATTCGCCGCCGTACCCGAGGATGAAGATCGCCGGCACCGAGAACATCAGGCCGGCGGAGGCGGCGTTCACGCTGCTGGCCACGGTCTGCACGATGTTGTTCTCGATGATGCTGGCGCGCCGCAGCATGCCTCGCAGGATCGCGAAGCCGAGGATCGCCGCCAGTTCCGACCCTTCGATCGAGAATCCGAGTATCAGCGAGGCGTAGCCGATGCTGACGGCGATGATCACGCCGAGGAAGTACCCGACGACGACCGCCGTGGTGGTGAGTTCTGGGTACGGGCCGTGCCGGACGATGACGGAATCATCACTCATGTTCCGAATCCTTCGTGATTTCCGATTCTTCTTGAGCAGGCGGTGTCACGCGGGCGCCGGACGGATGGTAGCCCAACATGCCTCGTATCGCCCTGACGTATCTCGGTGACGCCACATTGTGCCTCACCGGGCGGCCGCAACGCGCTGCACACATGAATGCCGCCGCGGCGCGACCCAACGCTCTCAAGCCGCTGTAGGAGCGTCGACCTCGCGACTCTCAGGCCGCGTGCTTTCCACCGCCCTTGCCTTCGTGGGCCAGAACGCATCGAAGACCGCCACGGCGACGGTGCCGTACACGGCGATCACCCCGAACAGGAAGAGGCGCGAATAGAACGCCGCGGCGGCGTCTCCGCTCTCGTCCGTGAGGGCCGGTGCCAGGATGACGAGCATGGTGAGAAACGCATACGACATCACCGAGAATTTCGGGTGCACAGCCGGTCCCTGGAAGATCCAGCGTCCATAGATCAGAGCCGCCAGGGCGGTCAGCAGCACGTAGAGAATCAGTGACGGCCAGAGACCCATCACGTACCAGCCGACGATGGCGCCGACGCCGCCCCACAGGGTCGACGTCAGGAGCCCGACACCCATCTGCCTGCTCCGGTCGGCACTCGCCTGCTGACCCATCGAGGCTACTTTGATCATGACGACCGTGTACGACGGGCTGGCGCTCATGAACAGGAACAACAGCACCAGCGGAAAGACGATCAGCATGGAGCGCAGGGCGCTGCGCGCCGCGTCCGCCGGGTCCGGCGGTGGCGGGCGGCGCGCCTTCGCGCGACCCGGCGGTGGTGCGGGCAACGGCAGCTCGGGCAGCGCCGCATGGGCGATCCAGACGAAGGCGATGCCGACGACCGCGCATACACCCAGTCCCTGGATGAGAAAGATGAGCACGTCGATGTTGACGCTGCCTACCGTCACGACCAGGGTCAGGCCCAGGGTCATGAAGGCGCCCAGTACCGGGCTTCCTCCGCGGGCCGTGTATCGAAAGCTGTAGAAGAGTGCGAGCGCCACCAGCACGATGCCCGCCCAGCGCGCGTGGTGCAGCAAGGGGAGCAAGGCCAACCCGGCTGTCATCGGCGCCAGCAGGGCTGCCACCAACGCGATCCCCTGCTTCAGCCGCGGCGCGGGCAACGGCAAAGCAAGAATGAACATGGTGAGCACCGGCGCGATGAAGGCCAGGGGCCACTGCACGATCTGCGACACCAGCAGGCACAGCGCCGTGCCGAACGCCAGGCGCAAGATGCGTCGCGCTGCGACCGGGTGCATCGCGTCCCGCGGCGCTTGCTGAGCCCCCTTAGTAGGCATAGCTCAGGTAGGACTGCAGCCACATCAACAGCCGCGACAGCCCGTTAAACAGGAAATGATCCCCGGTGTACACCGTCACCGAGGCCTGCGAGCCCACTTTGAGGAGGGAGGCGTTCCGCTCTTCTGGTGTCAGCTCGAAGTCGATGAGCACCGGGTAGCGCTGTGCGGCCCTGAGCCAGTTCGTGTCGTTCTTGATAGTCGGCAGCGCCCCCAGTGGCGGGCTATCCACCGAGACACCGAAGCCGGTCTCCCGCACGGTGCCCTTGAACACACGCCCGGGATAGGCCTCGAGGACGATCCCGACCTCGTCGCCGGGATCGATGTTGCCGAGATTGTTCTCGGTGAAGTCCGCCTGGATCCAGACGTCGTGCGTCGCGATGAAGGTCATCTGCGGGGCCCCGGCCGCGGCGTAGTTGCCGGCGTCGAGCTGCACGCCCGTGACCACGCCGGCCTCGGGCGCACGCACCGTCGCCCGCTCCAGGTTCAGCCGGGCCGACTCGTAGGAAGACAGCGCCTGCCGGATGGCCGCGTTCTGGTCGCCAGGCTGGCCGAGCTGCTCGAGCGCAGCCGCCACGGCCGCTTCCGCCGAGGCCACCCTCGCACGTGCCGAGGAGAGGGAAGCCTCGGCCGACTCCAGGCGGCGCTCGGACAAAGCCCCGGGATCCTGCTCGCGGATGCTGCGCATGCGGACGGCGTCGAGGCGGGCCTTCTCCTCGTTCGCCCTGGCGGAGCGGAGGCTGGCGCGGGCCGAGTCCACGTTGGCCCGGGCCGCACCCTGCGCCTGCCTGGCCTGCTCCAGGGCCGCCTCGGCGGTCTGCAGCGCGAGCCGGTAGCGCTCGATGTCGATCTGGAACAACTCGTCGCCCTTGCCGACGCGCTGATTGTTGCGCACGGTCACGGAGGTGATCGTGCCGGAAACCTCCGGGGCGATGGGCACGACCAGTGCGTGCACCCTGGCCTGCGAGCTGTACGGAGTGACACGGTCGCTGCGCAGGTACCAGGCCAGCAACACCGCGCAAGCTGCGAGGAGGATCAGGGTCCAGCGGCGCACGGGGTCGCTCGTCCCCGTCGTCCCTTCCGCCTCTTGCGAGGCCTGCGGCCGTGCTTCGCCGGTGCTTTCCATGGAGGTGTTGCCGGTCTTGTCTGTCATGCTCAGTTCCTACCAGTCGACCTCGCGGAAGCGGCCGTCGTCGTTGTCCTCTCTGGGCGCGGTGTCATCCATGAGGCCGCCCCAGTCGGTGCGCTGCTCCATGGCCTCGCGTGTCCGGCGGCTGATGTACGCCCTTCCCTCCTGGTCCGGCCAGCCCCCGCCCAGGGCCGTATACAGGTCCACCAGCGTCCGCACCGTATCGCCCTGGTTGGCAACGAAACGCGTTTGCTGGCTGAACAGCGCCTGCTGCGCATTCAGCACGCGCTCGTAATCCGAAAAGCCTTCCTGGTAGCGAAGCGTGGAGAGCTCGTTGGATCGGATCGCCGACTCGACGGTTTTCGCCAGAATCGTGCTCTGCTGCCTGGTACCGACGAAGGCCGCGATTGCGTCCTCAGCCTCGCGGGCGGCCTGAAGCACGACCTCTTGGTAGTTGACCAGTGCCTGCTGCAAGCGGGCGTCCTGCACGCGGATGTTGTTCTTGATCCGACCATAGTTGAGGAACGGCCAGACGAATGACGGCCCGACGGACCAGCTGATCGCGTCCGAACCGAACAGGTCACCAAAGTCGCTGTCGCCGGAACCGCCGGCGGCGACGCCGATGGATCCGGCCAGCGAGAAGCTCGGGTACAGGTCCGCGGCCGCCAGCCCGACGAGGGCGTTGGCGGCCATGGCCTGCATTTCTGCCTGGCGCACGTCCGGGCGGCGGCGAAGCATGTCGGCCGGCAACCCGATGCTGATGTCTTCGGGGACGCCCGGTATGCCCTGGCCGCGTGCGAGCAGGTCGGTGACGCTTCCCGGTGTTTGGCCGAGCAGCACGCTCAATGCATTGCGCGCCTGCTTCAGGCTCGTCTCCAGCGCGGGAATCGTCGCCTGGGTGCTGAGTAGCAGCGTCCTGGCCTGCTGGACGTCCAGCTCGGAGTCCGCGCCGTTCCTGAACAGCACCTCGGCGATGTCATAGCTTCTCTGCTGGATGACGACGTTGTCCCGCGCGATGCGAAGCTGTTCCTCCAGGGAGCGAACCGTCGCGTACGCCGTGACGACGGCGCCCGTCAGCAGGACGAGGGCCTGGTCGTAGGCGGCAATCGAGGCCAGGAAGGCCGCATCGGCCGACTCGACGCCGCGCCGGAAACGGCCCCAGAAGTCGATCTCCCACGAGGCCGAGGCTCCCAGCCCGTAGGACCAGAAGCCCTGCGAGGCACCGGTGGTCTCCGCCGGCGAGACATAGGTCGCATCCCCTGCCAGCAACTGAGCCTGCGGATACTGAGACCCCACCGCGATTCCGAGCTGCGCCCTGGCCTCCAGCACCCGCAGGCCGGCGATCTCCAGCGTGTTGTTGTTCCGGCGGGCCGTGTCCACGAGCTCATCGAGCACGGGGTCCTCGAAAACGCGCCACCACTCCTTGAGCTGCGGTGGTTGTGTGGCGAGCCCATCGGCGCCTTCCTGAGTCCACGCGAAAGGCACCGGCGCCTCGGGCCGCACGAACTCGGGCCCCACCACGCAGGCGGTAAGTACCAGGCTCGCAACGCCGACGACGAACAATCGCACCGCGCCCGTCATTCTCGTTGCCTCAATCTGCATCAATGCCCGGCCGAACACTCTCCAGGCACCCGGCAGCCCACCGCTCATCACGAAGTGGGAGCGGGATCGGACCGTGACTGCGCCTCGTCCAGTGGAGCCAGGTCGAGCCAGGCAATGAGCATCTTGTAGCCGAGCGCCAGCACGACAGCACCCACGAACAATCCGAGGATACCCGACATGATCATGCCGCCAATGGCGCCGAGCAGGATCACCAGGGTGGGCACGTCGACGCCGCGGCCGAGCAGCAGGGGCTTGAGCAAGGAGTCGCTGAAGCTGACGGCAATGCTCCACACCATGAAGACAACGGCCATGGTCGTGCTCGCATGGGCGAACACGTAGATCATGGCCGGCAGCAACACCAGCAGCGGCGGTAACTGTGCGATGGCCAGCACCAGGATCACGACGGCCCAAACCCCTGCCCCCGGCACGCCGGCAACCACCATGCCAAGACCGCCGAGCACGGCCTGGATGAAGGCGACGCCGAGCACACCCATGGTCACGGAGCGGATCGTCGCCGTGGTCAGCGACAAGACGTCATCCGCCCGCTCCTCGCCGACCAGGCGGGCGAAGAGCCGGTGCATCGCGGCCTTGATGGCCACGTCATTGGCGAGCATGGCGACAGCGATGACGATGGAGAAGACGAACATCAGCACGGTCACGCCCAGTCTCGCGGCCTTGCCCGCGGCAAAGGCCGCAACGTCCTTCAGTTGGCCGGAGTAAGCCTCGAGGAACGACTCGAAATTGGTGGCGGCCGCACTCCACGCCTCGAAGACTCGTTCACCCACCAGGGGCCACTCCTGCACGCGCTCGCTCGGCAGGGGAACGGCAAACGACCCGGCGTTGACAGCCTCGGCAAAGCCCCGGATCGATTCGAAGATCGAGGCCGCGAACAGCCAGGCGGGCACCAGCACGATCCCGAGGCCGACCAGGGCGAACAACGTGACGGCCAGCTTGCCGCCCATGCGCTCGCGGACGCTGCAGAACGGCTTGTACGCCGAGATTCCGATAACCGTGCCCCACAGGATGACACCGGCAAACGGCATCAGGATCTGCAGACACCAGGCAATGATCAGGAAGACCACCAAAAGATTGACGGCGATCTCCAATGAAACGCGAACGGTCTTGCTGTCGAGGCTCACTG
>Ga0209536_100000582_pt1 | contig 59027 bp, 43 predicted proteins | sample DeeMarSeWOR28_12_FD_187461 | JGI IMG/M metagenome (GOLD analysis project Ga0209536, IMG submission 187461) | Marine sediment microbial communities from White Oak River estuary, North Carolina - WOR-2-8_12 (SPAdes) (version 2) | ecosystem: Environmental > Aquatic > Marine > Intertidal zone >...
GGAAGATTTTGACGTATAAAGAACGCGGTAGGATGAGTCTAGGGCACAAAATTCGGTATCTAAGGGCAGATTATCCAGCTCGTCTACCGCCCATAAATAATTTACATTAATCTCACCAACTAAAAAGACATTATTGGCTTTTTGGTCATCCGCTCGACGAATCATGAGGAGTAAAGGCCTTGATTTTTCGACATCCAACTCCACCAATAATGGATAGCCAGTTATTATATGCCTGATATCAGCTGGTGTAAGATTCAGAGATTGTATTGGAAATTGGTTTAAAAATGGCTGAAGTTTAGTCGGGTTCTCAAAAAAAGCTATACTATTAAACCGCTTTAACAGTCTGCTGCGAAATCGAGCATCTAAACCCTGAAGTTCAAAAGGAGCATAACTATTGGTCACGGAGCTGATAAGCGCCAATTCCTGGTTGACAGAATCTAATCGATCTACCAAGGTTTTGGTTTGGGATTTCACTGAATGACGAAGGCTTTCAGATGCATGATTATGTAGATGAACCGTGATCTTATGGAAATTCAGAATAGCGAGACACCCAACCGGCACCAGTGCGCAGATCATAAAATTGGTAAAAATACGCCTTGATATTTTACTACTGAAAATTTTTGTTTCTAGTTTCATTTGTTACGTATGCTTTAGTGATTTCCCGCCAAACCATAATAAGCGCCATCATTGGCGCGCACGATATCGTCCCGAGCCGGTTTGGCCGTAAATTGGGCTGTGGTTTTACCATCTCTGCCCATGCTGTATAGGTCGAAGTCAGAGTTAACCGGATTGGCATTTTTGTCCCGACGTCGTTTGCCCTTTATTCCCGGTGTTTTTCCGCCATCAAGTCTTAAGTATTGATACGGGTTACCCCAGGGATCGGTAATTTGCTCCATATCGATTTCGATCAAACTATCCGGCAGATCGCCGTCGTCAATTTCGTGATTGGTGATCGCTTTTTCGATCATTTTAATTTCAGTAATCGCTACGGCAATTTTGGCCTTATATCGATAGCTAATGAAACCAGGAATCGAAATTGCCGCCAAAATTCCTATAATGGCCAACCCAATGAGGATTTCAACCAAGGTAAACCCTCGATAATTTCCTCTCGATTTCTGAATAATCATTTCAGTTGGGCTGCTGGCCATACTGTGTCATCCATGAAGTGCAAAACAACCATGCACGCTCGGCTTGTCTGTTATTGAAACCAGGCGAAGCTATAGTTCTCAATTGGACCATATGATAGGGTTCCACTAGTTCTATTTAAGCTAGCGTCTCCGAGTAGAGATGCCGAACACACCCGATTCTTACCATCCCGTTTCGCTTTATAAAGTGAGGTATCTGCTCTTTCGATTAACTCATCCATTGATTTTGCATCCAAGGGATACAGGGCAATTTCAATGCTGACGGTTACGGTGGAATTGCAATCCGCAAAGCCATGCTCCTGAATGGCTCGCCTGATCCTTTCGGCGGCCTTTTCGGCTTCCTGCGTGTCCGTATTCGACATGACAACGGCAAATTCCTCCCCACCATAGCGTGCCGCCAAGTCGATCTCACGCATGTTGAACTTGATCAGGTCTCCAATATGGTTTAAAATTTTATCACCTGTGAGATGACCGAAGGTGTCGTTAATCTGCTTAAAATTGTCAATATCAATCATCAACAAGGCTACCGGTGTCTTTTGCCGATAGGATCGTTTGATCTCAAGATCAAGAAAATGATCAAAGTAGCCGCGACTGTAAAGTCCCGTGAGTTTATCGGTAATGGCGGATTGAACGGCCATCTCGTATTTGGAACAAAGCTTGTCCAGATGTGCTTTTTTCTTGATCAGCGATTTTATCCGGGTTTTAAGCTCGTGTTTATTCACGGGTTTCCCCAAGTAGTCATCTGCACCCGATTCGATGCCCTTAACCTTGCTATCCAAATCGCTCATATTGGTGATGGCAATGATCTGGATATTTTTTGTCTGCTCCTTTGCCTTCAAAATTTTGCACACCTCATAGCCATTTTTGCGCGGCAAGAGAATGTCCAATAAAATTAAATCGATGCGCTCCTGTTGGGCAAGACACAGGGCGTCTTCGCCATCTTTGGCCAATTTGATGTGGTAGGGCTCACCTACTAAAAAACGTTGAATCAGTTTGGCATCGATCTCATTATCCTCGACAATTAAAATCGAAGGCACCGTATGGTCATCCCCTGAAGAGGTTCTATCTTTCTCCGGGCCGGTAAAGGATTTTATGCTGCAGGTGCGCGCTTTCAATTGATCTTGGTATTGTTTGAGACGAAGCAGCGATTTGACTCGGGCCAAAAGCTCGGTGGTATTCACCGGTTTGTTGATAAATTCATCGGCACCCGTCTCTATCCCCCTAATTTTGTTGTCCGTTCCACCAAAGGCGGTAACGAGTATAATCGGAATATCCTGGCTCTTGGGATCGTCTTTCAGAATTCGGGTCACGTCATATCCATTTAATCCCGGCATCATTATGTCCAGCAATATCAAGTCAGGAGACCTTTTGGCTACGATAGCCAAGGCCTCTTCGCCTGTGTACGCCGCGATCGTGTCATATTGATCGTGCGGGAGCATGGCTAACAGCAATTTGACATTCAACGGTTCATCATCGACAATCAAAATTTTAGGCTTTGAAACCATCGTTTATCCAATCCAGGGGGTCACTCGGAGCTTTTGGAGTGGCCGTTGAGGAACTGTGCGATTTTTTTCAGAAACGCTCGGGTGTCAATCGGCTTTGTGATATATCCGACACATCCGGCATCAAGTGCCTTTTTTTTGTCTCCCCTCATAGCGCATCCGGTTAACGCAATGATCGGTATGCTGTTAAACTCGGCTTTTTCCTTTAGAATCTTGGTGGCATCTAAACCATTGATACCGGGAAGTTGAATATCCATCAAAATAAGATCGGGGTTATGCACTTTTGCCAGCTCGATGCCGGTTTCAGCATCTCCTGCCTCAAAAACCTGATATTCACCAATTTTGAGAAGGTCTCGCACCAGCTTCATGTTCAATTCATTGTCTTCGATTACCAAAATCTTGTTGTTTGTCATTACCAGTTCTTCAACTCCTCTGGTTTTAAATTTCAATGGTAAAAAAAACTGATTTGAGATGGTAAGGGTTGTGTTACGTGTTTTCTAAGTGGCTCTTTTCTAATATCGGTATTTTCAAAAATACCTTTAGGTCATTTAATGCATACTTATTCATGTTCGTGAATAATAAAATTAAATTAGATTTAAGAGGGTTATGCAAAAAATTAGGTTGCTGAAAGAGACAAAAGTAAAAAGGCTGAAACCCGCAGGTCACAGCCTTTTGGTTATACGTGGTGGAGATGGTAGGAATCGAACCTACGACACTAGCGTATTAAACGCCAAGCTCTCCCATTCTGAGCTACATCCCCTCAACCCCTGGTTTCCGTTTACAAATAAGGCCTTATTGACACTATGCTGCATTCTGTCCATCCGCCGACCGCCGAAGTTTACCCGCCTTTGAGGGCGGCCAGTTTGCAGCAAGACGAAACTTCATGAAAATGGCATCGTGTTTCACGAAGTTTCACACGAGACGAATCAAGAAAATTAAAATCATCTCTATATATCGGCACAGAGCCTGGAACCTTTAGCCACGAATCTCAATTTTTTTCTAAGACTCCTATTCCCCCAAACGTATCGACTCGTTACGAACAGTTGAAGAAATCCTGAAGTGACTACACGTTTCCCAAAAAGGTTGCGGACACCGGAAATTTTTCTATCGGCTTTTTCAAATTATCATTCTTTTTACCGTAGTGGTAGGTACGAATCAAATTTGAAACAAATTCGATACCTTCAGTGTCTGTACCATGAAAACACAGCCCTGTTTGTGCTTTACCGTTTTCCAATTTTCTGGAATGAACCACTGAAACTACTATGCCCAAGGTCTTATTAAGATGGTTGACAAATTCCACTTTAACATAATTGGCATCGATGAGACGGACAGTCTCAATGAGCAATCCACCCTGACTGACATCCAAAATGACGCCGATGTCATTCTCAAATACCTCTCCGTCATCATTGTAACACTCGTATGAGGCAAAAACATGGACGCTAATTCTTGGGGATTTTCTCCTATTCTTCATCACCGTCACACAACGTTCGGATTTACCGTATGCTATCAATTTTATATTCGGCCTGTTTTCGACCAACTTTAGAATATTTCAGAATTCAAAGGGGTCATGATTAAAGTTTAACGCTTACAGACCGATATAATTACAATTCGGAACAGATTCAGGTGACCTAAAATCACATATCGGCATCTCGAAGCGTGTCACGAAAATTTTCACAGCCTAGACTGCACATTGTAAGATCGGTAATTAAAAAACTAAAACGGTTGGATCAATGCATCGCCTAAAGCAGCTCGCCATTAATTTTATAACCAGCGGATTTCACGAAAAATTTAACAACGAAGCGCTGCGTAAAATTATCCTGATGAATATTGTCTGTACGACCGGAATTATGGTGTTAGTGCCTATGGGCAGTTTGGCAATTTTTCAAAAAAATGGTTTTCTGGGTCTGTTCGATTTTATGATGGCCGGCATTTTGATTTTCAATCTAGGGTATCTGCGGTACACCGGAAACTATGCCTTTGTCAGCTATTTCGGCATCGTTACCGTTATGGGGTTGTTTCTTTATCTATTGCTTAGCGGAGGCGTCAATAACTCTGCGTTTGTCTGGTATTATACGTTCCCCTTGTTTGCCTTGTTTTTATTAGGAACCGCTAAAGGCACCATTGCCAGTCTGATGCTGCTCATAGCGGCTGTCTTTTTTTTTGTAATTGAGCCAAAAGGGCAATTTTTTGCCACATACCCGCTTGACCTCAAGATACGATTTATTTCCTCATTTTTAGTCGTGGTCGCCTATTCCTTTTTGTTTGAATACATGCGCGCCAAGTCGCATCGGCAGCTTGTCTCGAATAATGACCAACTTATCAAGATCGTTGCCGAACTTAAAAAAACCAGGCAAGAGCTCGAAAGAACTCAACAAGATTTAGAAATAAAAGTGGAAAAGCGCACCGCAGATTTAAATAAAGCAAATACAGAGCTGCAAATGGAAATCGCGGAGCGACGACGCACAGAGCAAGCGCTTAACTCTTCAAACGAGAGATTTATTACTGTCCTGAACAGTATTGAAGCAAACATTTATGTTGCCGATTTGCGAACTCTAGAAATTCTGTTTATTAACAAAAAAATGGCAGAAATATTTGGAAATAATCTTATCGGCCAGCCATGTTGGAAAGCCGTTCGAAACCAAAGCGAGCCGTGCATCAATTGCACCAATGATAAACTCTTTGATTCAGACGGACAACCGCAAGGAACATATGTTTGGGAATATCAAAATCCTAGGACGAAAAGATGGTATATAAACTATGACCGAGCGATTCGTTGGACAGACGGTCGTTATGTAAAACTTCAAGTGAGCACGGATGTCACAGATCGCAAACTCGTTGAAGAAGCCACCATAAAACTGAACGCCGAATTGGAAAGAAAAGTTGCCGAGCGCACCGAGGAGCTTACGTCTACCAATACTGAGCTGCAAACAGAAATAATGGAGCGCAAACGGGCAGAAGAAGAACTGAAAGTTGCCAAAAGCGTGGCTGAGCGCTCCAATCAAGCCAAAAGTGAGTTTCTGGCTAATATGAGCCATGAGCTGCGTACGCCGCTAAATCATATCATTGGATTTACAGAATTGGTTTTGGATAAGAGCTTCGGTGATTTAAATCCCACTCAGGAAGAATATTTGTCGGATGTCATCCAAAGCAGTCACCATCTGCTTTCACTCATCAATGATATTCTGGATCTCTCAAAAATAGAAGCAAAGAAGATGGAGCTGCAACTATCCGACATCAGGCTGAAGCATATATTGGAAACGGGTCTCACCATGATCAAAGAAAAGGCCATCAAACATGGAATCAACCTTGTCGTGGAGATCAATGGTATGCCTGAGACTATTCAGGCAGATGAAAGAAGGCTCAAACAGATTATTTACAACTTGCTGTCAAATGCGGTGAAATTTACACCCGATGGCGGCCAAATCACCCTCAAGGCGGAGGTCGTGAACCGATATCCTAAAACCGCAAGGTGTCCCGTGTCGCCTTCACGTTACAGTAACCATAATGCAGCTCAAAAATTTGTTTCCATATCCGTAACCGACACCGGAATCGGCATTGCGCCGCAGGATCTGGAGCAAATTTTTCTTCCTTTTGAGCAGATTGAATCAAATTCAAATCGAAGATTTCAGGGAACTGGTCTGGGATTGTCGCTGACTCGGGAACTGGTTGAACTTCATGGTGGCAGTATTTATGCTGAGAGCCAAGGCGCAGGCCAAGGTGCCACATTTAATTTTACCATCCCATTTTGAATTTGGTTGCCCTTATCGTCACAAGCGCTCGGATTCTGAAGGCTTAAGTTTTGTCGTCAATAAGCCGATAATTCTATAGTCGTCTGTGTCTACAGGTCTTTTGGGTTGGCTGATGACACCAGCGGCAAAATTCGTTTGCAACATTTGGATCATTATAGTTCATACCGACATGATTTTGATCATTTTGTCGCTCATTGAGTGATAGTGAATTGGAGAAAATTATGAAAAAAGAGATCACGTCTTTCATAGATGACCTCAAGGCAAACAAAAAATTAGCGAGCTTCGATGAAGCCTCAACCAAGCAGGCAGTGGTGTTGAGAATGCTTTCTTTTTTAGGGTGGGACATTTTTAACGTGGAGGAAGTGTATCCGGATTATGCAACCAATTCATCATATGTGTCCTATGCGCTGCGCCTAAAAAATTCAGATAAGGTATTTATCGAGGTAAAACGAGTCCAAGATAAATTAGATAAGTATCAGAAACAATTCGTCACGCTTGCCTCCGACAGCGGGGTGGATCTGGCGGTCCTGACCAATGGTCTCACCTGGTGGTTTTATTTAATACCGGTAAGAGACAACTGGCAGCATAAATGGTTTTATTCGGTGGATTTACTCAAGCAAAATCCCGATGCCTTCGTGCCTCACCTGATTGATCTGCTCACCAAAAATAAGATCGCCCGAGGCCAATCCTTAAAGGCAGCCCAATCACTATATGACAACAAAAAGCAAAAAATGGCGGCCGATTTTCTGCCGCAAGCGTGGAATCAGATAATCTCTCAACCCAATAAAATATTTGTCGAGTTGTTGAGCGAATACACCGAAAAACTGTGCGGTTACAAAGTCGATTCCAAATCGATTGAAAAATTCATAACTAAAAATCTAGATAAATGGAAGATGCAAAATGTGCCCAGCTCGGGAGCTGCACCGCCATCCGTGAATATGGATGCCGATTTAGTGGATTTAGAAAAAACACCTCTTTCGAAATCGCAAGAAATCTCAGCACCTCAAAAAGCTCAAAAGGCCGAAAGCTATGCTGATAAGAAAATTGAATCCTACACGTTTAAAGGCCACACGTACACGGTTCGCAGCTGGGATGAAATGTTGACCACTCTCTGTGACCATTTAGCGTCGAAGTACTCGAAAGATTTTGAGAAAGTGTTGTGGATTTCCAATGACCAAAAACCCCATTTTTCACGCTATTCGGATCAGTTGCGGATACCTGAAAAGATCAAACAAACCGACATCTTTGTAGAAACCAAATTAAACCCGGATGACATCGTTAAAACCGCCGGCAAACTCTTAACTGAATTCGGTTACAACAAGGATGAGCTTGTCATCAATGTCCAATGACAACGGATTTCGTTTTTTACCTTGACAAAATCCGATAGATCACTGAAGCTGGCGGCTCGAAAGTAAGATTGCGGAAAGCGTTCGAATTCACATGACAGCCAGCTATCTTTTTTACGATATAGAAACCACCGGACTCAATAAGGCGTTTGATCAGGTTCTGCAGTTTGCAGCAATCCGCACCGATCTCCAACTCAATGAAATTGAGCGCCATGACATCAAGGTAAAATTGCGTCCGGATGTTATCCCTTCCCCCCAGGCGATACTGACAAATCGAAAGTCACCCGATGATTTTTCCGCCGGACGGTGTGAATATGATTCCGTTTCTGAGATTCATGGTTTATTGAACCTTTCCGGCACGATCAGCCTTGGTTATAACACCCTGGGATTTGATGATGAATTTTTAAGATTTTCATTTCACCGCAACCTTCTGTCTCCCTACACCCATCAATATAAAAATGGTTGCCGCCGGATGGATGTATATCCGATGGCTGTCATATATTATCTGTACAAAACAGACATCGTATCATGGCCCGAGATTGACGGAAAACCATCATTGAAGCTGGAAGATATTGGAGCCGCCAATCAACTAGTTACCGGGCAATCCCATGAAGCCATGGTTGATGTGGAAACAACAATTGAGTTGGCACGTCGACTTTTTAAAGAAAAAAAAACATGGCGATATTTAGATGGCTATTTTGATAAAGAAACAGATGCGTATCGAATTTCGGAACTACCGGTGATATTTCAAAGCGCTGCCGGTAACCATCAAAAAGGTATCTTGGTAAGCGGGGAGTACGGTTTTCAGCAAAATTTTCAAATTCCGGTAATATCCATTGGAACATCGCTTCCCTATCCGAATCAGACATTATGGTTGAGACTCGATTTGGCGCTGCTTCAGGAAACCACACTGGCAAACATTCCAGAGACCACCTGGGTGATTCGCAAACGATTTGGCGAGCCCGGCATCATATTGCCTCCCCACGACCGATATTGGAAGTTGTTCGGCGAAGAACGCGACACCCTCTTTGAGGATAATGTCAGGTGGTTGCAGGCAAACCCCGACGTATTCCAGGCCATTATCACGTATTACCGCGAGTACCGCTATCCGTTCATTCCCAACTTGGATGCGGATGCGTCCCTTTATCAAATCGGCTTCTTTTCGCGGGGCGATGAAAAATTGTGCCGCCGTTTTCACCGATCCTCCATGGAAGATAAAGTCAAGCTGGTGGATCAATTTAAGAGCCCGGATGCCCGCGAATTAGCTTCCCGGGTGCTGTTTCGAAATTATCCCGAGGCCGTTTCCGGGAACATAATCGAAGCGTCTAAAAAATACAGGCAACGAATAGATCCTCAAAAAGAGAGTGACGCGCTTGTGGATTACCGCGGCGACAATCGGGCGACGCCGGTTGGAGTGCTGGCTGAGATCAACCGCCTGAGACACACAGGTGATCTGGATAACATGCAATTACAGTTACTTAACGATCTACAAAACTATATCCAGACAAATTTTTCAAAATAGATCGCAGCTGGCTAATTCTTTAGCAAAATGTCCCGCGCTTTCGGTCCGCAATTGAAAAGCAGATCCAATGCAGATAGGTTGGGAATAAAACGGCCCCAGAGTTGCGGATAGATATATGTAGGGAATTTCAAACGGCGGATCTCAATTCCATCTTTTTCAAAGCCATCGAAATTGATGTATTTTGCGGCGGCACTCTGGGTAAGATATGTCGTCGCTTTGAAGTATTTGCATATCTGGACAAGCAAATGATCCCCCCTTGCTTCAATCCCAAGTTCAGACAGGCAATGGATCTCCGTATCAACTCCGAGATACAACATGAGATGACGGATGACGGCCATGTTCAAATCGATGAGTCTATCATAACCGGTTTCAAACAGGTTTTCTAAGAATTGGCGATGATCGACGAAATATGGAGAATTCGCATAAGCATGATGAAAACGTTGCACGTATTTAGCGGACCAGCGACCGTCATCACAAATTCGCACATCGTTTATCTTTTGTAGACCGAGTCCTCTTTTCCTTACCGGAATCGTCATCCAGAACGCACCTTGGTCGTTTTTGAAGCGATTGCGGGTGATCCAGGTTGTGCCCTGGGGGAATTGAACACTATCGAGGATGACAAACACATCGCTCAGATAGGCTTGAAAGAAGAAACCGGGAAACGGAGCAAAATACGGCCGATAGGTGGTGACAATCATTTTTCAGCAAGATGCCGACCCAGCTTTGATTTGGCCGAGCGTGCTGAGATGGTTTATTGTTCGAGTCAACGTGACCCTTGCGTCAAGAATATCATCTATCGAAGAACCATGCTAAAATTGGGTGGTAACGCCTCAAACGAGCTCACTTAAGGTATCTGCCGTTGAAGGATCTAATTCAGGTTGGTACATCCGCATTGATTACGTGCAGCATTTCACCCACGATGCGGTCCACATCTTCATAGTTTACCTGACACGTGCCGACCTGTTTGTGACCTCCTCCTCCATACTTCAAGGTTAAGGAACCCACGTTGACAGGGGACGTACGGTTAACTATGCTATGCCCCACGAGAATCATGGCAAATTGTTTATTTTTTCCGTCCGCAATACGAATGGAAATATTCTGCTCCGGATACAGAACATATTCAAGAAATCGGTTGCCGACAGGTAAGTCTGTGATGCCTCGAAAATCGATTACAATGGCGTTGCCGTCGACACTGGAGTGTTCGGCCAGCACCTGTTTGAATCTCGATGTTTCTTGGTGATACACATCAATACGTTCAATAAAATCCGGCAACGCGAGTATTTCTTCTACACTCTTTGATCTTAGCAAATCGGGCAGGCGTTTCATCAATTCAAAATTGCTTATTCGAAACTTGCGTTTATAACCCAACCCCGTCCGAGGATCCGCAATAAACGCCAGCATTATCCAGCCCCTGGGATGCAGTACGTCTTCTTTACTGAACCGGGCAGAATCGACGATCCCGGCAACCTTTATTAACGCTTCAAATTTCTCGAGCTTATCCGAATACTCGGGGTTGGCTTTATAGTAGTCGTAGACAACCTGAGCCGCACTGGGTGCCGTCTCACTGGCGCCTTCGAATTTTCCCTCTTGATTCAAACGCTCGTGTTCACTGTAGTGGTGATCAAACCAAAGACGGCATCCATTTACAAACGGCACGTTGGCAATGATGTCATTTTCAGTAACCTCAATCTTATTGTCCTGCAGATCCTTGGGGTGGACGTAGAGGATCTCATCCACGATATCCAATTCTCGCAGTATGGCTGCGCAGACAGATCCATCAAAATCCGAACGTGTTATGAGTCTCATTCGCCCGACGTTAGTTCGTTTCAAAAATAATTTACACCATGCGTCTTATGCGCTGATCTAAAGGCATCTCCAAATATTCTGACTGCAGGAGAGAATCGTTTGGACAACCTCACCAGGCTAGTAAGAATTATATGCGAATACCTATTACAAGTCAATAGAATTGGTTCCAACATTTTGATTTTATTATCTAATTAACTTATGGGCATCTACCGTAATTCGATTTCTCGGTAAGGCACTCCCAAGAATTGCGCCAGGGTCTTCAGATCCTCTTCCAGAGTGATGTCATCGCCTGCATCATTTTTTAGTTTGATCAACTTGTCTGCAACCACAAAAATCTGAAGTTTTTGGGGATCGAGGTATTTCTGAGCGATTTGATTCAGCTCATCAGGGCTGGCGTTGAAAAACGCATCTTGAATCTTTTCAAGGGTATCCAAGGGTTCGTGCCGCATGTAGTAACGGCCGTACACCTTCACCAAGTCCGACTGCGTATCCACGTTGAAAACAAAACTATTCAGGGCATCAAGTCGTTTCTGCTGGAGTTCATCATGTGGAACGTTTTGCCGCAACGATTTCATGATCGCAACTGTTTCACGTATAGCAGGTACAGTTTTATCACCCTTACAGCCGATATATCCGAAAAGTGCACCTGCCGACCACTTATATGTCTGATTAAATCCGGCTGAATAGACCAATCCCAAATCATTCCTTAGTCGGTTGAATATCAAGGAGTCTCCGCCACCCAGAATGTTCATCAGAAGGCTGATTTTCCAGAAATCCGGATGGGTACGCTTGACGCTGGGCAAACTCAATGTGACCTGCGATTGAACCTGACCGGGTTTATGAATTAGCGTTAGAGTGGGAGGTGTCTCTCGGGGATCCTCAAGGTTTCTTTCGGGAGCGGAACGCGAGGGAAGCGCCTGAAGAAATTCACTTAATCCCGCTACCACCTCCTTTTTTTCAACATCGCCGGCAATCGCAATCACCATGTTCGCAGGCACAAAATACTCCGTCATAAACATCTTTACGTCCTCAGGGGTTATGGCGGGTATTGTCTGCAAACCCATCAGCGGATCGCGGCCGTATGGATGGTTTTTAAAATGCCATATTTCTCTTTCGCGACCCGCCACCGCCTGGGCATCTCCACCTTGCCGCTTAAGGCTGGTTATTTCCTGCATTTTGGCAATGTCGAAAATTTGGGGCTCAAGGCGAGGGTGGGTTAAAATATCCGTTAACAACCGCAAACCAAATTTCCAATCATCTTTGAGAACGGATAGCTGAATGACCGTCTCTTCTTCTTGTATGCCGATATTCAGGCGAATGGCATTCTCGTCCAACACCAGAGCAAGCTCGGATGGTGTATAGCGTTCCGTGCCGCCATGAATGATGCTTCGATTCAACACATCGGTAAGACCGATTTTGGACGGATCCACATCCACGGACCCGGCTTTCACCAGCAGGGTTAGATCAATAAGCGGCAACTCGTTATCGGTCAAATAAAAGACCTGGGTACCGGCAATAGAGAACATGTCTGCTTCAGGATAGGTGATTTTTTGGGGTTCCCTTTCAAAGGAAAGGGGATGTTTCCATCCATTGGGTGTCGGATAGATGGAATGGTTGTTCAGTTCGCCTGCGTGGGTCGCCCTGGCTGCAGCACTGCCGCTGATCGAACGGACCTCCGCGTAACTTTCCGGTGGACGTTCCGGTCGTCCTCCGGGGATCACATAGACGCTGGTTTTATTGTCTGTTCGAATATACGTGTTGGCAACCCGTTGAATGTCTGCGGGAGTCACGGCGTCAATTTTGTCAAGATATGTCAATAAATATCGCCAATCATCCTGCACTTCAAGGGTTGCCAGAGTTCCGGCTAGACTCTCATTACTGCGCATCGTGTCTATAAAGTTGCGTTGGTTGAGTTTTTTGATTCGCAGAAGGTCTCGCACGGAAACCAAGTCGGTTTTCATTTTATTCACTTCATCTAAAAGTAGGGCTTCGAGTTGTTCGCATGCATTGAGATAGGCCTGCCGTTTATCTTCATCGGACACCCCCTCTTGTTTGACAATTTCCGGTTCGTTCGGAGAACCCCCTAAGATGATCATCCCTCCGTATCGATTATCCGGGTTGTAAGCCCAGGCCTCCACGGCCAAGCCCTTGTTGATGATGTTTTGGGTCATGCGTGCACTGCGACCATGGCTCAGAATCATGGTCAGCGCGTCAATGGCATAGAAATCATCACTATTCATACGCGCGCCATGGAAACCGATTCTGACTAAAGGTGTGCGAGCGCCTTTCAGGTACCGAATGCTCTTTCGGGGTCCCTGTTGTTTAGGCTCGGTGGTCACATTTTCAGGCGCTCGTTCGGCGGATGGATAACGACCGAAGTAGATCTGTGCCAGCCGTCTGGCAGTTTCAACCGTGAGATCACCGACCAGCACGCAAACCGTGTTTGAAGGATTATAATACCGTTGGTGGAAGGTAACCGCATCCTGGGTGCTGTATTTCTCCATATCCGCCTTCCAACCAATGGTTGGATTGCGATAGGGATGCGCGGTGTAAGCAGTTGCGTTGAGATCCAACCAGGCGGCTCCCCCGGCATCATTAACATATCGAAATGCCCATTCTCGCTGGACAACTTCTTTTTCAACATAAAACTCACGCCAGGCAGGTTCAAACAGTTGTTCGCTGATAATCGAAAACCACTGTTCCAACATATCCGACGGAACGGAGGCCATATACTGGGTCTGATCTTTGGTCGTGAAGGCATTGACACCAACGGCCCCGTTTTTACCCAACTGCGATGAAAACGCCTGGGAGACAAAAATCTTTTGAACCTCGCGACGGAGCCTATCCATCTCGTCAAATTTTTTATTGATTAGATCCTGATCAGGATGACGTTTGCGTTGCTCCTTGAGCACAACCTGGTAAGCCGCCTCAATTTGATCCTGGAGATTTATATCCTTTTTATAATCGAGGGTTCCAAAGTTCTTGGTTCCTTTGAACATCATATGTTCAAGTAGGTGGGCGATCCCCGTCCTGCCGGTTTCTTCGAGAGCCGACCCTGCTCGGATGGCTAATCGCGCAGCAACCTGCGGGGTTGCCGGTCGTTCGACAACCAAAAACAGCATGCCGTTTTCGAGCTGAAAGGTTTTGACGTCAATGTTGATGTCGTAGGTGGTCTCAGCCGCCGAAACGATATCACCGGTGAACAACAGCATAGATAATCCCAATAAAAACAACCTTAGTGCGCGCATTGAATGAACCTCCTAAATGAATACGATGAAATCAAGAGATCGGCAGATTTCAAGAAAATCTTTAAACACTGATTACGCTGGATGCTTAAAAGGTAAACATAAAGCCGAAAGACCTGATTTTCAAGATAGCTGTGTCTCGTGATTGCAAATCGAACATCGCGTTTCACGAAAAAATTGATTTTTAGCTCCAAGAGGGCCAATAATGCTCTTGAAATTTATGCGAATCAAGGTAACATAAAGCGTAATTTTAACATGATTGCCACACAACTCGATATAGGCGCGAATCTATGGAATCGATAGGCTGGGAAGCGTGCATTCTAAACCAAAAACTGTTTTCGATATGGCAAAAAAGTGCAATAAGATATGTTTAGCGCAATTTTGATGGCAGGCTATAACAACAAGCGCGAGGTAAAGCGATACAGCCGAATTGTTGCCGAGCATTACGGCGAAGAATTCATAGAATCGGGTTACAAACCCCTACGCGAGTTTAATTGCATCCACAAAGAAAAAAAAGAGCGCAAACCATTGATTCAATTTACGCTGGAAAAGCTTTTTGAAAACGAATCAATTGATGACATCGTTATCGCCGGACACCAAATGCTGCTCGAGCAACGACTGGGGGCGTTTATAAACCGCTATGAGAAAACCTGTCGCATTGTGAATCAGAACATGCCTATTCCGAATGATGTGATTGATCGTTTCAAGATCAACACCCGCAAAGTCAAATACAATTCAATTGCTGGCAATTTGATAAAAGGGTATGCCGCCAGCGACGCCTGCGACCAAAAAAAGCATGCGTTATTTGTGGCCGCGGACTCCCCATTGACGACGAATAAATTTATTGATCGTTTCCTGGAGACGGTTCGGCAATATCAAAACGACGCCGCCATTATATTTCCGGCGGTAATTATGGAACACCAAAAAGATAGGCTCGGAAGACTGCCCCTCTGGCTTCGAAACGACTCGCCAATTCAGCTCACGGGTGAAAAGGACAGATACGGTCGGCATGGTTTTCGACTTTCATCGTTGATGTGCGCCAATCCCCATCTTTTTGATGTGAATACGGGCAACGCGGCCTACAGTCTCCGCAAACTTCTAAATCCGAATGTTCAAATAAAGCTTTTTAAAATTACCCGCGGATTAGGATACCCGAATGTGTACTCAAAGTACTTTTTAAGAAAGGATTTGAGCATATGTGAGGTGGAAAACATTGCGTCGGAGCATTTCAACGGCCGTCTCAAATTAATTCCCATGCAAGGGGAAGAGGCTACCTATGATTATGACGGTACTGACAGCGAGTACCGCACGATATCACAGATGCTCAAATCCACCGCCACAGATTAAAAAATTGTACTTCTCTCCAGTTGGCATCCGCTGCGAATCTTTGACAGACGTGAATGCGTCAGATCGCAGCTTGACAATCGAATCCAGTGTCATAACATGGTAGATGGATGACGAAGAGGCGATTAAAACCGATGAGGTCAAGGATCTGATGCAGGCGAACAGGATAACGCAAATTTCAATGATATGGATCGCAACGCTGTTAACCGTATCGATCAGCGCATGCGGATTAAAGCAACATCAACATGCAGTCGAAACGGAAAGGCTTCTGAGTGCCGCAGGATTTCAGATGCGGCTGGCCGACACCCCTGCAAAGCTTGCCCAGGTGAAAAATCTGCCGCAACGTAAGATGATCCCCCAGCAAAAAGACGGCCGAACCCAATACGTTTACGCGGATGCAGATTTTTGTAAATGCATATATGCAGGCAGCGAAAGCGCCTACAAACGTTATCTTGGACTCGCTCGCCAACGGGAGATAGCTGCCGAAGAGCGCATCGCCGCCGATAGGGATCAACCCGCTCAAATAGACTGGGGCGACTGGAACTTTGAGCAAAATTGGTAGCGGGGCATACGGGGTTACAATGGCGTCTATTACCGATGACCGGTTGTTGTCTGCCGTCAATCATACGAGCATATGCTTAGATTGAACATCGGACAGCTTGAACTCGACGTCAACCTTCATACAAAACCGCAATTATGGTTGCTTTCCCGCTTTTGGCAGCAATGTGATGTGGTGTCGTGGACAGGTAGTAGACACTGTCGCCCGGTTCCAGCTCGTATTTATCCTCTCCGATTTCCAGAACTACGATGCCGTCCAAAACAAAAATAAATTCTTCGCCCTCGTGGACGGAAATCTCTTTCTGGGGATCTTCTTCAAGCTGGACCATCAATGCCTCCATATGGCGGCCCTTTACATCCGGCGCGAGACTTTTGTAAATGTAAAGCTGCCTTTTGCTTGTCCGGGAGGTCGAGCGTGAGATAGTGCGGCGCTCATTCTTTCGGGTGATGGAATACAGCTTTTCACCCACGCCTGATACCAGTCTTCCAAAGGCACTGTCCAAAGCTTTAGACAATTTGATAATGGTACCAAGTTGGGGTTGGGCTTCATTCTTCTCCAAACTGGACAAAAATTGCGTATCAAATCCGGTCAAGTTAGAAAGCTCTTCAAGAGACAATCCTTTTTCTTCTCGAATAGATCGGATGCGTTGAGCAACGTCCTCGACGCCTTTTTGAGTCTCAACCGGAATATCGCCGGTCAGATCTTCAAAGAAATCTACATTAATGTATGGCGTTCTGCCTTTGTGTTCCATATCGCTCCCCTTGACAATATGAGGTGTACATTGGTGTCAATGCCATTTAGTGAACGAGTATTTTACAAGCATTTTGCTCCAATATGTCTCGCAATGACAATCCGTTGAACTTCGGAAGTTCCTTCCCCGATATCCAGAAGCTTCTGATCACGGTAAAAGCGTTCAATGTCATATTCTTTCATTAATCCATATCCACCATGCAGCTGAACTCCATGATTGGCACAGCGATACATGACTTCAGAGCAATAAAGCTTGGCCATAGCCGCTTCTTTGGAAAAAGGCATATTGTTATCCCGCAACCAGCACGCTTTGTAAAGAAGAAGACGAGCACACTCGATTTCAAGAGCCATATCAGCCAATTTAAACGCATTCACCTGAAATGTGGCAATCGGTCTGCCGAATTGCTCGCGCTGATTGCTGTATTTTAAAGCCAGGTCAAAGCATCCCTGGGCACCGCCTAAACCCATGGCGCCGATTGACAAACGACCGCCATCCAGCGTCTGCATCATCTGATGAAATCCATGCCCTCTTGGTCCCAGTAAATTCTCTTTAGGGACTCGGCAATCCTCAAAATAGAGCTCACTGGTATTGGATGCCCGCCACATCATTTTATCATGCATCGCTTTGGCCGTGTACCCGGGTGTTCCCGTTTCGACGAGAATACAGGAAAGCTCGGGGCGTCCGTCATCCCGAACCCCCGTGCGGCACAGCACCGTAACACCGGCGGTAATGTCTGTAGACGCATTGGTAATGAAGATTTTGCTGCCGTTTATGACCCATTCGTTGCCGTCCAAAACAGCCGTTGTGTTTGTACTGGCGGCATCAGAGCCGGCATTCGGCTCGGTTAAACCAAACCCCCAAAGGGCTTCACCGCTGCACAGTTTGGGCAAGAATGTTTGTTTTTGCTCTTCACTACCGAAATAATATAGCGGACCAATACCTAAGGAGTTCTCTGCGGCTACCGTAGCAGCATGGGATCCATCGATTCGCGCGATTTCTTCAACCGCAATGATATACGAAATATAGTCCATCGCCTGACCGCCGTATTTATCGGAAACAAAAATTCCGAAGAGGCCCAGTTCGGCCATTTTCTGCATGGTTTCATAGGAGAACTCTTCCTTTTTGTCCAGATCTTGGGCAACCGGTTTGATCTCCTTTTCAGAAAAGTTACGCACCGAATCACGTAAGATCTCGTGATCTGTCGAGAGGCTAAAATCCATATTCACTCCTGTGCTTTGGGTTACGTCCAAAAGATTGTTGGCAGTCAATCATGAATCTGCTAAGGTGGCTCGCCAATTAGGGCATTGTCCAGCATGCTGATTTTGGCCGGCTTCTGATTTAGTTTTGGGCAACAGCCCGTTAAACATTACCGACGCAGCCGTAAACCTGAGATAGTTTATAGGTGCGTAGACCGCTAAAGTCAATCTAAAAGCGATGCCTGAATTACCTGAAGTTCAAACCATCGTAAATGACCTGAATGCAGCCAAATTAAACGGCCTAACCATAACGGCTGCCAAGGTTTTTTGGCCGCGCACAATTGCCGAGCCATCGTCTAGATTGTTTTGTCGGCGGGCAAACGGCCTTCAAATTACACGAATTTGGCGCCGAGGAAAATATCTTGTGTTTGATCTGACAGATGATGCAACGTTACTGATGCATCTGAGAATGTCAGGCCGTCTTCATCTAGTTTCGCCAGATGCGCCTCGCAACAAACATGAACATGTGGTGCTAGGTTTCGAGGACGGCCGACAACTACGATTCCATGATCCTCGAAAATTTGGTCGGTTGCACCTACTCAAGGATCCTCAACGAATATTGGACCGTCTGGGTCTCGAGCCCTTAGATAGTGGATTTACAGCCACGATTTTCACCAAACGTCTCAAGCAACGTAGACGCCGCTTAAAACCGCTTCTGCTGGATCAGGCATTTATTGCCGGTCTGGGGAATATCTACGTCGATGAAGCCCTGTGGGATGCAAAGTTGCATCCCAATCGAATCGCCGCCGATCTGGCGACAGCTGAAATTAACGCATTATATCGCGCCATCCCCCGGGTACTAAAACGGGGCTTAAAAAACCTGGGCACATCCCTGGGAACCGGTAAAAGCAATTTTTATTCAGTAGCTCGACATCAAGGACGCAACAAGGATCAACTGAACGTGTTTCGCCGGACGGGTCTGGCCTGCCCCCGTTGCAAAACATCGATTGATCGAATCATTGTCGCCCAGCGTAGCACACATATATGCAGCAACTGCCAAAAAATTTAAACCAGAAATAATTAGTGAGGGATTTATAAACATGCAGGAACGTCGCCTGAAACCAATACCGCCAGCCTTTGCTCCGGATGGATCGAAAGTCACTGTCGCTTCAATATACTGGGATGAGCTCCAAAAAAAAGACCTCCATATGCTATCGAATCTTACTCTCTTTGAGGCTATATCCGAAAACCAACTGATATTTCCATTTCTAGGTCAAGGGGTCATGGTTGATCTCGAAACCCGCTGTTTGATGCGATCAGAAGAAAACATTTGGAAACAAACCGATGATCCGCTGCTTGAATTGGTCACGGTTCTGTATCTAGTCAACGTCAGCGCAATATACCCGATCGGCAAGGATATTGTTGGGGTGCGGGACCTCAAGGGATCCCATTTTTTTCAAGGCCCCCACGCCCTGAAAATAGATCCTCTCCTGAAGCGCTATGGCAACGATTTAAAGGGATTTAAGCAGGCCGCTGAATTTCTGGAGGGTGAGCCTTGGGATATGGCCGACGCTGCATACCAGCTTCGCCCCTTCCCCAGGATAGCGCTATACTATCTGCTGTGGGAGGGAGATGAGGAATTCAACCCGCGGATGACCGTGCTTTTTGATCGATCCATTGAAGAGGTCTGGGCGGCCGATGCCATCTGGGCATTGGTCGATCGGGTTTCCATCGCATTGCTGGAAGGACCTAAGGTAAATCTTTAGCTTTCTGATCCTTTTTTGCGGTACACTTCCGGATTTACAATGTGGATCGGCTCTTTTCCGCTCGTGAATTCAATTAACTGTTCCACCACCCCGACACTCATATTGTTCATTCCCTCAAACGTAAAGGCCGCTGTGTGAGGGGTAACGACCACATTATCCAGTTCTAAAAGGGGTGAGTCGGTCGGGGGTTCTTTTTCAAACACATCAATCCCGGCGCCCGCAATAACGTTGTTTTTCAATGCCTGATAGAGATCCGCTTCATTGACAATCCCGCCCCGGGCCGCATTGATGAGCAACGCCGACGGTTTCATATGATCTAGTGCACGCTTGTCAATCATGCCTTTATTTTCCGGAGTTAAGGGCGCATGTATACTAACAATATCCGATACGTTGAGCAATTTGTCGATCTCCATTTTTTCAACCTTATGCTCGGCGGCAAACTCGTCCGGCCAGAAAGGATCGTGAGCCACCACATTCATTTGAAATCCTTGCGCCCTTAGAGCCACACAACGACCGATCGCTCCCAATCCAATCAACCCGAGGGTTTTCTGCCATATTTCGAGTCCCATGATCTTGGTATGCTCCCAGTGTTTTTCCCTCAGGCTACGATCACAGTAAACAATTTTACGAGCGAGACTTAAGATCAAAGCGAACGTATGATCGGCCACAGCCTGATTATTTGCCCCCGGAGTGTGGAAAACAATGACATCATGCCGTGAGGCGGCATCGATATCAACCGTGTCCAAGCCGGCACCCAGCTTGGCGATGCACTTCACGTTCGGGGCCTTGTCCAGCACCTCGTCATTCACCTTTAGATCATTACCGCAAAGAATTGCATCCACCTGACGGAGAGCCTCAACAAACCGCGAGTCATCCATCCCCGATCCCCGCATATCAATAATGTTGATACCTGAATTCTTGAGGCGCTCCATCGGCGAAGTGTCAAAAGCACAAAACGGTCTGGCTTCAATCAGGACGGTAAATTTTTCGATCATTATCAAGCACTCCTTTCAGGTGGCGTCTTCTTGGGATCAACAGTGTCTTGACATACTGTTCGGCCCTAAAACTCATGGATCCCCGTATAATTTTCAGGGGTTATCTTCAGCAATTCCTCTTTAACCCGTCGAGATACCTCCAGGGATTCAATAAATTCGGCAATCGCGTTCTGATCAATCACCGCGTGGGTGCGGGTTAACGTTTTCAGCTCTTCATAGGGCTCGGGGTAACTTTCACGCCGCAAAATCGTCTGAATGGCTTCGGTAACCACGGCCCAATTCCGCTGCAAATCTGCCTGGATAACCTCGATATTGAGAATCAATTTATTGAGACCTTTCAGCAATGACTTCAATGCGATGAGCATGTGCGCGACAGGCACGCCAAGGTTGCGGGTAACGGTGGAATCGGTGAGATCCCGCTGTAATCGTGAAATCGGTAATTTCGCTGCCAGATGCTCCAGAATAGCATTGGCTACCCCCAGGTTGCCCTCGGAATTTTCAAAGTCGATGGGGTTGACTTTATGGGGCATGGTAGAGGAGCCCACCTCACCTTCCATTATTTTTTGCTTGAAATAGTCCATTGAAATATACGACCAGACATCCCGGTCAAAATCAATCAGGATCGTATTGATACGCATCAGGTTATGGCAGAAAGCCGCCAAATTGTCATAATGCTCGATCTGTGTGGTGACTTTGGAGCGCGAAAGCCCCAAAACAGTATTCACGAAATGATCCGCAAATATCACCCAGTCAATATCCGGGTAGGCCACATGGTGGGCATTAAAATTTCCGGTGGCCCCGCCGAACTTGGCGGAATAAGGGACGCCATCGAGTTGATCTCGCTGGGCGATTAAACGCTCAACAAAAACATAGAATTCTTTGCCCAGGCAGGTCGGCGAGGCCGGCTGACCATGGGTGCGGGCCAGCATGGACACATCTTTCCATTCTCGTGCCATCGCGCCCAGAAGATCAATGACGTCGTCTAAAGCCGGTTTGAGGACTTCCAGATAGGCGTCTTTTAGAGCAAGAGGCAAGGCCGTATTGTTAATGTCCTGGGATGTCAACCCGAAATGAATGAATTCTTTGCAGCCCTGCAGATCCAACTCATCGAATTTTTCTTTCAAAAAATACTCCACCGCTTTGACATCATGATTGGTCGTCTTTTCAATGCGTTTGACGTGGTCGGCATCATCAAGTGAAAAATTTTTGTAAAGTGATCGTAATTTCTTAAATATCTTCCCGTCAACGCTGCTCAACTGCGGTAACGGCAGTCCACAAAGGGCGATAAAGTATTCTACTTCGATCCGCACACGATATTTAATGAGTGCACCTTCGGAAAAATAATTGGCCAGTGCGGCGGTAAGCCCGCGATACCGGCCGTCCACCGGGGAGATGGCTTCTAAAGCTGAAAATTCCATGGTAACCTAGTCCTGCTTTATACTAGAAGTTTTGAGAAAGGTTCGCGGATTAATGCGATGGGAGTATAGGCAAATGCCCGGTTTGTGTCAAGCCATGATGGTCGACGGCATTCTATTATAAAACACCATCAACGGGGTTGAAATCATGTTGAAGTGGCCATACAATAATGCTCAAAGGCAAAACAGCGTATGGTTTTCCATGGTGTCAGAGCGACCCGATTAAAAATTGACAAAAAATTGGAAAATAATATCGGCCAATATATCTGAAAAACTGATCTTGATATGGGGCAGCCAGGATACGCAGCATGGTCAATAATACCCATGAGTCGCGATTTGTTCCTCAAATCGTCACACCTTCGGAAACAGCCGAAAATATGGTTGATGCCGGCATCCGATTTCTGGATTCTCTGCCGACCGATTTATGCCGTCAAGCGCAGTTTGACTTTTCAGATTTGGAGCGTCACCGCTGGCATTATCTACCGCGTGAGATGTTTGAGCGCAAAGGGCTGTGTCTGAAAGATATGAACCGGAAGCAGCGGGCTGCTGGGTTTGAACTGATTGCCAGTGGATTAAGTCCGACAGGATTTAAGAAGGCAACCGCGATAATCAAACTGGAAGCCACGCTCGGAGAAATAGAACGGGCCACGGGTTCCGCCGGTTTAGTCCGGGATTCAGATTTATATTATCTCAGTGTATTCGGTGATCCGACAAATCGTTATCCTTGGGGCTGGCGGGCCGAAGGCCACCACCTATCGCTCAATTACACTATTGTCGATCGAGATTGGATTGCACCCAATCCTTTTTTCTTCGGGGCCAATCCGGCCCACGTTAGATCCGGGCCTCAAAAAGGGCTTCGGATATTGGCTCAGGAGGAAGAACTTGCTTTTAAGCTATTGACGAGTTTGAACGCAGCTCAGAAAGGCCAAGCCATTATCAGCTCTGTTGCTCCTGCCGACATCATTACCCGCGCCGCGCCCAGGGTTGAATTTGAGGCCGTAGAAGGGATTGCCGCGGAGTCAATGATACCCGATCAACGCAAACAGCTCGACCAATTGATGCACACCTATATCGGTCGCTTGCCGGACGATCTCGCTCATGTCGAGAAGGCGAAGATTCGGAATGCGAACTTACACGCTATTCATTTCGCCTGGGCAGGTGCCGAAGAGGCCGGTAAACCGCACTATTATCGCCTTCACGGCCCCTCTTTCTTCGTCGAGTACGACAACACCCAAAATAGTGCCAATCATATTCATACCGTCTGGCGCCACCTGGAAGGTGATTTCGGCCTGGATCTTCTGAGTTTGCATTACAAAAAAGGGCACGGTGTGGATTGACATGGCAGGATCCATAGGGCGCAGATTAAGTTAACCGATATCTCAGACCTGAATAGCGCTGCTGAGTTTTATTATTGGTGACACCGATAGCCAGCGCCTTGCGACTCCCGACAATGACGACTAAAAATTTAGCGCGGGTTACCGCGGTGTAAATGAGGTTGCGTTGAAGTAGAATATAATGTTGCGTCAGTAGCGGAATAATCACTGCCGGATATTCGGATCCCTGCGATTTATGGACGGAAACCGCATAGGCGGGAACAATCTCAACCAAGTCTGAGAAATCATAAACGACCTGGCGACCGTCAAAAGCGATAACGGCCTCCCGATCTCCGAAACGGATTTCGTTGATTCGACCAATGTCGCCGTTGAAGACCTCTTTGTCGTAATTGTTTCTGATCTGCATCACTTTATCATTCAAACGGTAGACACGCTCTCCTTGCGTGACGCCGCCTTCTGCCGGATTCAGAACCGCCTGCAACTGATTATTCAGATTGCCGGAACCAACTAGGCCTTTGTGCATCGGGGTTAAAACTTGTATGTCCTCAACCGGATCAAACCCGAACCGTCGGGGAATGCGCGTACTGTTGAGCTCCAGGATAATGTCCAAAACTTTTTCAGGATCTTCCTGTTCAATAAAATAGAAATCATTCTGGGGATCGGAAGCATAGGTTGCATTCAGGGAAGGAACAATTCCAGCGTTGATTTTATGGGCGTTGATGATGATTCGGCTGGTTCGGGCCTGGCGAAAAATCGTGTCCAATGTCACCACCGGGAATGCTCCGGAAGTAATGATATCATTCAATACATTGCCGGCGCCCACGGACGGCAACTGATTGACGTCCCCCACGAGAACTAATGTAACCGTCGGTGGCAGCGCGTTGATAAGGTGATACATCAAAAGAATATCGATCATCGAAACTTCATCGATGATGAGAACATGACAATCAAGCGGTTTGTCTACGTCTCTTTGAAATCCGCCTTTTTGGAGACTGTATTCAAGAAGCCGATGAATGGTTTTGGCCTCATAGCCGGTGGTTTCACTCATCCGCTTGGCCGCCCTTCCGGTAGGCGCCGCCAGCATGATTTTAGCATCAAGTTTGGAAAAAATTTTCAACAGGGCGTTAATAATGGTCGTCTTGCCCGTTCCAGGACCGCCGGTGATCACAAGAACTTTGTTTCGAATAGCCCGGCGGACGGCCTTGATCTGATTGTCAGCAAGCTGAATGTCCAGGTGACGCTGAACCCACGCCACGGCTTTGGCGGCATCAATATCCCGCATGGACTTTGGGATGTTCAACAGTGATTTTAATCGAGCGGCAACCCCTGTTTCGCACAGATGAAACCGTTTTAGATACACAGCTTTGGTATTCTCGGCAATTGACTCACCATTTTCATTTAAACCTTCAAGGACAATCTGCCGCTCAACCGCCAGACGTCCCAAAGCTTCCGACACCGCCACCCTATCAACACCAAGAATCTGACAGCATTTTGAAATCAATTGCTCGTCGGGATAGTATACATGCCCCTCACCGGAGAGCTGGTGTAGTACAAAAAGAATTCCGGCTTCAACTCTCACAGCTGAAGTTTTTGCAAAACCCAGTTTTTCGGCAATCTGATCAGCTGTTAAAAATCCGATTCCAAATATATCCGTCGCCAGGCGATAAGGATTATGCGTTACGATCTTTATCGATCGATTGCCGTATTTCTTATAAATCTTGGTGGCATACCCGGTGCTGACACCATAGCTTTGCAGGAAAAGCATGACATCCCGGATATCACGCTGGGCACTCCAGGCCTTTGCAATCATTGCAATACGCTTTTTACCGATGCCCTCCACCTCGGCCAGATGATCAATCTCGTTCTCGATCACATCCAATGTCCTCTTGCCGAATTTAGCGACGATCCGTCCTGCCATAACCGGGCCAAGACCCTTAATCAGCCCCGACCCTAAATACTTTCGAATACCGTAAACCGATGCCGGTACTTTTGTTTTGTATTCAATGATCTTGAATTGCCTGCCGTATTTGGAATGGCTCGCCCACTCACCTTGCATCTCCAACTCTTCACCCGGCAGAGGATGCATGAGAATTCCAACCACTGTGACAAGATCTTGGTGTCCTCGCGCCTTGATCTTAGCAACGGTATACCCGTTTTCTTCATTGGTGAATGTGATCCGCTCTATTTGTCCGGAAATCTCGGCTAACACACGGACACCTGTGCTTTTTGATATTTCAAATTAAACTCGATTTTTTTCACACCCAATCGGGCAGGCGCACATCCGAGGCCGACACCGAGGACGGGATGTAACATTTAATGTCGATCACGGGAGATCCTTCATCGGCATCAATGTCTTCAATCTCAATTTGGTTTCCATGGATCGCGATGATCCTGCAAAGTGTGAGCGCAATAAGATTGGGCCTTAACGGCGAATGAGTGGCGAAAACCCCAGTCAGCGGATTATTCGGGTCACCCCTGGGGTGTACTTGGAGAGTTTTTCGTTTTTTCGTGGTGTCATTATGATGAAACCAATACATCACGTTGACATGCGAAAAACCTTCGAGACCCAAAAGTGCGGGCATATACTCCTCATAAATATCGATCCAAATTTTTCCATCGCTTTTCCTGACGATACCGACAGGATTAAGATAAATTGATGGCGACATTGCCGTTAACCTCTATGGTTTATGGTCGTCATTTGTTTCATAATCGTGGACCGTTTTAAAGCAACCAATCATTTCCGGCACTAACTACGGACGAATCCCATCTGATGCAATTGAGTTTGACTCAATTCAGGTTCTATTCTTCCTGAAGATCCTTGATATCCACATAATAATCCAACGCCTCCGGGTTGCTGAGGGCATCTTTATTGAGCACGGGTTGCCCCTCAATAACTTTCTTTACCGCCAATTCAACTTTTTTCATATTCAACGTGTAAGGAACCGCCGCCGTGCTCAGGATTTTGGCTGGAACATGCCTTGGAGACGCATTCGTCCGGATCGTGTGTTTTATCTTATCCCTCAATTCGTCTGTTAATTCATACCCGGCTGCCAATTTGACAAAAAGGATAACACGCACGTCATTTTTCCAATTCTGCCCAACCACAACGCTATCTTCAATCTCGTCCATTTGCTCCACCTGCCGGTAGATCTCGGCAGTCCCGATTCGAACGCCTCCGGGATTAAGCGTTGCATCGGATCGGCCCAACATAATCACACCGCCACGCTCGGTGACGATTACGAAATCACCATGCCGCCAGATGTTGGGATAAACGTCGAAGTAGGCACTGTGATATTTTTTGCCGTCCGGATCGTCCCAAAAGTAGATCGGCATGGAGGGAAACGGTTTACAACAAACCAGCTCACCCTGCCGATCGATAACCGGCTTGCCGTCGTCATCAAACGCCTGCACATCCATGGCCAATCCCCGGCACTGCAACTCACCGGAATATACCGGTCCCATGGGATTGCCAAGCGCAAAACAGCCATTGAGATCAGTGCCTCCGGAAATAGACGCCAGCTGCAGATCGGATTTGACATGATTATAAATAAATTCAAATCCCTCGATTGATAGCGGCGAGCCGGTGGAAAGTACCGCCCGGAGTGGAGACAGATCGTAACGTTTACCGGGCGCTACAGCGGCGTTTTGCAATGCTGCGATGTAACCGGCGCTGGTCCCGAAAATGGTGATTTTTTCATCCTGGGCCATTTCCCACAACGCGGCGGGATGGGGGTGAAAGGGATTGCCGTCAAATAAAACTAGAGTGGCACCGACCGCCAGTGAACTGGTCAGCCAGTTCCACATCATCCATCCGCAGGTGGTAAAGTAAAAAATGGTATCGTCTCGTTTTAGATCGGTGTGGAGCATCAGCTCCTTTAGATGGTGAATCAGAATTCCTCCGGCACTTTGTACCATGCATTTGGGCAAGCCGGTGGTGCCGGATGAATACATGATGTAAAGGGGATGGTCAAAGGGCAGCTGCTCAAATTCGATCTCAAGATTGGATTCCGCTGATCTGAAATCCCGGTAGTGAACCGCATTGGGAACACCTGAAATATCTGCATCCTGGTCGGTATAAGGGACGACGACGACATGTTCAATGGAGGGCAATTCTTTTAGGATTTTGGCTATGCGCGCCAGGGAATCTATCTTTTTACCCTTGAACGAATAGCCGTTGGCAGTAAATAATACTTTGGGTTTAATTTGACCAAATCTATCCAGCACGCCTTTGATACCGAAATCCGGCGAGCAGGAGGACCAGGTTGCGCCCATGCTGGTTGCCGCCAGCATAGCAATTATGGCAGCCGGCATATTCGGCATAAACCCCACTACCCGGTCGCCGGGCTGCACCCCTGCGGCTTTCAATGATTTGGCCAGGCGGGCCACTTCATCGTAAAGCTCGGCATAGGTCATGTTCGTCGATGCCTGCCCCTCCCCTTTGAAGATCAAGGCCACCTGGCTGTCTCTGTAGCGCAAAAGATTTTCGGCAAAATTGAGTTCCGCACCGCAGAACCAGCGCGCGCCCGGCATCCTGTTCACATCATCGATAACGTCATCGTAAGGTTTTGAGGCAATGATATCGGCAAATTCCCACATCGCCGCCCAGAAATCCGCAATATGTTTCACCGACCATTTATAGAGCGATGGGTACGCTTCGAAATTTTGAGCATGCCTTTCATTAATAAAATTCATGAAGCGATACATGTTGCTGTTCTTAATCTGCTCGTCCGTAGGCTTCCATAAAAATTTCGCCATGATTATCCCCCATAATTTTAAGTTTTATACCCAGGCCACCGAAACCACACTTTTTTTATCTTTATATGGCGCAAATAGTCAAGAATAGGCTTCAAAAAAGAGTGTTGCAGTTGATTTTAATGCTTGCAGGGTATTTCGAATTTCGTTATCTCTCAATTCCAATTGACAGGGGTCTCCGAATAGGGGGCCTTGAGGTTAGAATAAAATGGCGAAGGAGTACCATCATGAGAGTTGTTGATTTGAGATCCGATACCATGACCCAACCGACAGCGTCCATGCGACGGGCGATGGCCGAGGCGGATGTCGGTGACGATGTATTTGGCGAAGATCCCACGGTTAACCGTTTAGAAGAATTGGCGGCGGAACGTACCGGAAAAGAGGCCGCCGTGTTTGTCGCCAGCGGCACCATGGGCAATCTTGTCAGTCAGCTGGCCCATTGTGGCCGTGGTGAGGAAATTATCCTTGGAAGCCAGGCGCACACGTTTTTCTTCGAGCAGGGGGGCTCTGCCGCTGTGGGAGGCATTCATCCCAGGACCATCCCAAATCAACCGGACGGCACGCTGCCTCCCCAGGAAATAGAAGCCGCTATACGATCCGACAATATTCATTTTCCCCGAACCCGCTTGATTATTCTCGAAAATACCCATAACCTGTGCGGTGGTTTTCCGCTGAGCACCGACTACATGGCAGCGGTTGGCGATATCGCCCGTCGTCACGGGTTAAAAATTCATGTAGATGGCGCGCGTTTATTCAATGCGGCCATCGCGCTGGGATTAGATGCCGCCGACCTGGTGGCGGATGCGGATTCAGTTTCTTTTTGTCTGAGCAAGGGACTGGCGGCGCCGGTTGGCTCCGTCGTATGCGGTAGCCGAGATTTTATTTCCGAAGCTCGGCGAGCACGCAAAGTCATCGGCGGCGGCATGCGCCAGGCCGGAATAATGGCTGCTGCAGCCATCATCGCGCTTGAAGAAATGGTCGATCGCCTGGTGGATGATCACCTGAATGCGCAAAAACTCGCCGATGGTCTGGCCGAAATGCCAGGTGTATCCATTGACCCGACCCGAATCAAAACCAACATTGTTTACTTTGATGTGACGCATGACGAATTAGCCGCAGAGGATCTGGTCAAACGCCTGGACGTTGAGGGCGTTCGAATGTTGCCGGTGGGGATTGGGCGCATTCGCGCCGTCACCCACTACCATATAACCAGCGACGATGTAGATTACACACTAGAGGTGTTTTCGAAGATTTTAAAATAGACCAAGTTTTAATGTTTAAAGCTGCGTTGTCCGGTGTATACCATCGTCACATCAGCCTCATTACAGGCCTCGATGGACTGATAGTCATTTTCGGACCCTCCGGGTTGAATCACGGAGGTGATGCCTTCGCGGATGCCGACATCCACACCGTCTCGAAAGGGAAAGAACGCATCACTAACCATGCAGGCTCCGATAAGTCCGCCTTTCTCTTTGGCTACGCGCTCATCCAACGCCTCCTTTTCATCCGGATCGGTCAACTCATTATAGGGTATGCCACGGTTTTCGAAGCAATAACGGTCAGCCAGTTTTCGATAGGCTTTATCCCTGGCGATTTGCGCCACACCAACCCGATCCTGCTCCCCGGTTCCGATGCCGACGGTAACCAGATCCTTTACATAAATTACCGAATTCGAGGTTATTCCGGATTCCACCAGCCAGCCAAAAATCATGTCATCGTAGTCTTTTGCGCTGGGCTCGCGATTAATCCGATAGACACGGCCTTTGTACTCACACTCGGCAAGTTTGAGATCTGATTTACCGCGTGAGTTTGGAACAAACGACCACTGCGCAATGATCCCTCCGTCGATTAAACTCTTGAATTCAACACAGCGCTTACCTACGAATGACTGCAGCCGATCAATGTTGCTGATTTTAATGACACGCAGGTTCTTCTTGGCGGAAAAAATGTCCATGACGCCCTGCTCGAAATCCGGTGCTACCACAACCTCGGCGTACTGCTGAACAATCGCGTCTGCCGCGGCTTTGTCAACGGCCCGATTCATTGCGATACAGCCGCCGAATGCGGCGACTCTGTCGGCCATGTTGGCCTTCACATACGCGTCAACCAGAGAATCCGCAAGGGCCGCCCCGCAAGGATTGTTATGTTTGACAATTACCACACCGGGTTTGTCGGTAAAATATCGCAAAATATTGAGGGCATTGTCCGCGTCAGTAAGGTTGGTTTTGCCCGGATGCTTACCGGATTGCAGTAGCGCGATATCCGAGGCGAGATATTGACCTGGTTGGATGGTTTCGGTTTCGCCCAGCACCAAATTACCGTTTACCAGGCGATAGAGGGCGGCTTCCTGCCCTGGATTTTCACCGTACCTCAGTCCTTTCTGAACATCGCCGATTGTCCAGGTTACCTTCTCATAAAAGAGAGTCTGTTTCTTGTCTTCCTCAATAAAGCTGATTTCCATTTTCGGAGGAAAGCGATCATCCATGATCGTCCGGTACATTTTTTTCAGATCTTCGGCCATTTTTGACCTCCTTTTCTAGTATTACTCCCGGCTGTTTTTAGACAGGGATTCTCGACGCCATTGCGTTTAAACCTGAAATGAATGCGCCGAGAAAAAGTCAAGACGAATCCGCGAACGTTGAGGATGACTCAGGTCCAATTGCTCACGGTCAGGGGTTACACAACCTGTTTGTAGCAGCTTTCGACATCCTTATAGGGTTTCTTACCGAGAAAATCCGCAATGGTTCGGTCATAGACGGCCGTATGTTCAAATGCCTTTTGTGCCAGTCGGTAACGCAGCGCCAAGCTGGTCGCTGCGTTGTTTTCCGTCAACTCGGTTATTATCGTTTGGTAATCCGAAGGATCCACAACCGCGGCGACCCGGATGAAATTCTTGGCAGATGCTCGGATCATACATGGTCCGCCGATGTCGATGTTGCCCCGGGCCTGTTCGACGGTCACGTCCGGTTTGGAAATTGTCTCTTTAAAGGGATACAGATTGACCACAACCATGTCGATAGGCACGCTGCGGGTTCGTGTCAAATCCATCTGGTGGGCTTCATTGTAAGTTTCAGTTAGAAGCCCGAGATAAATTTTAAAATCTAAGGTTTTAACCAACCCTCCCTGGGTTTCAGGCTGACCCGTATAATCAGAAACCTGGGTCAGCCGAGAACCGGCTGATTCCCCTAATATCTCCTGGATTCGGGAAAACGTGCCCCCCGTGGAAAAAAGTTTGACATCGGGGTTGATGGCCACAAGTTCCGGTATAAATTTGTCCAAATGACGTTTATCGGAAACGCTTACCAGTACATGTCGAACCTGCACTAAACGATCAATTTTTTCGACGACATTAATTCCCATGATGCTTACCTCTCTCCTTCGTACTCTTCCAAAAAACGTTTAAAGAATCTTTCCATGAACGCGTGACGCTCTCTGGCCAGATTTAGACCTTCCCTGGTCAGGATACGATCTTTTATTTTGCATAGTTTCATTTTAAATTCTCTGTAACCGGTGTCCTCAAGGGAGTAAGGTACGGTTTCCTCGATAGAAACGTCAGAATTGTGGAGCCGGGCGCCTAATTCACCCGCAAACAGAAAGGCCCTTGCCACTCCGATTGCTCCGATGGCATCAAGTTTGTCGGCATCAAACAATACTTTTGCCTCCGGTGTTCGCGGCGGGTGGTTTCCTCGAAATCGATGCGCTCGAATGCAATGCAGTATATTTTTTTTCTGAGTTTCATTAAGCGGCAGTTTTTGTAATATCGGTGCGGCGATCTGAGCTCCTTTTTCAGCATGGCAAACCGCGCCCTTGGAATCGTCCTGATAGCCGCGAGCGATGTCATGAAGATAGGCCGCCACCATGAGCACATCCAGATCTACCCCTTCAACGGTTCCAATGTGCTCGCACAACCGGCACACACGAAGGGTGTGATCCCAATCGTGACTTCCCCGAGAGCTTTCGAAATATTTCTGAGCCAATTGCTTAACGGTATCAAGCATCCTTATGAAACCGAAGAGGGCAACGCACGTTGAAAAAAATCGGACCGTTTCATTTTAATGATGTAATCCATGTTTTATTTTTTTTGTCAAGATGAATATTACGAATAAACTTCATTTGTGTTTTATGAGGGTGAATGGTAGAATTTTTACGATACATCAAGAAATACTATGGTGATTAGGTCATATCGTAAGGTTTAATCTGCCCGGAAAGGTCATAGCAAAATAATGCGTGTGCGGCGAATCCGCTTTTTGTGCATCACCCTGGCTTTACTTGCGTGGACGCCTCTGTCCGGCTGCCAACCGATCCGTTATTATGGTCAGGCCATTCAGGGGCAGTATCACATTTTATCTAACCGCAGGCCGATTTGCGACATCATCGCCGATCCCGGCCATCCGGCAACCCTTCGTGAACGACTGGCGTACATTTTGGGAGTGCGCGAATTTGCAAAAAACGAACTGCAACTGCCGGTGAAGAACCACTATCGTTCTTATGTAGAACTGAAGCGTTCCCATGTCGCCTGGAACGTATTTGCAGCTCCGGAATTTTCGCTGGAACCGAGAACGTGGTGTTATCCCATTGTGGGTTGTGCCGCTTATCGCGGCTATTTTTCAGAGAAAAATGCTCACCGGTATGCCGACATGTTGAGGAAACAGGGTTATGATGTCTATGTTGGCGGTGTAACAGCGTATTCAACGCTCGGTTGGTTTGATGATCCAGTTTTAAGTAGCTTCATTCAATTATCAGAAGCACGCACGGCGGCACTGATATTTCATGAACTCGCCCATCAGGTGGTGTACCTAAAAGATGACACCGCGTTTAATGAAAGTTTTGCAACAGCGGTGGAGCAGGAAGGTCTGAGACGGTGGCAGAATGCGTCCGGTGATCCTCAAATGTACAGTAAATACGAGCAGATATTCGTTGGGCAACGGCAGTTTGTGCGGTTGATTGAAACGTTTCGACGACAACTGAAAGTGCTCTATCAATCCGATCTAACAGAGCTTCAGAAACGAGAAAAGAAGGCCCGCGTTTTTGCAGATCTTCGCAATGAATTTAATCGCTTGAAGGCGGAGCAAATTGAATTGTCCGTATACGATGCATGGATAAATGCGCCCTTAAATAATGCCCAAATTATCAGCGTAGCGGCATACCATGATTTTGTGCCCGCCTTTCACACGATGATTAACGCAAACGATGGGAACCTCCATCGCTTTTACCAGGCATGCCTAAATCTTGGGCAGAAAAAGAAGGGGGAGCGGCACCGCATATTAAATACCTATATGCAACGCCAACGTTCCACGATCGACGATAATCCATGCTGTTTTTGACGATCAACAGCATGAACATTTCTGTCATGAAATCTCGATATCACAGCGTGCAGTATTCGATCTTGACAGTTAAATTCAATTTTTTTAATATTTTAACGAATAACAAAACATCATTCTGAATGAAGTTCAATTTGACCCAGGAAATATCGTCTGATATCCTTCACCACCTAGATTTGGACCATATTGATATGCGCGCTTCAGCCATGGAAGCCGATATTCCCTCAACCAGACTTTTCCAGGTTTAACATAAATGTACGAAAACTTCTTTAGTTTCAGGGAAAAGCCATTTAAACTGGTTCCAAATCCGGCGTATCTCTTCCTAAGCAGAAGCCATGAAGAGGCTCTCGCCCATCTTAGTTATGCATTGGCTCAGGGCGATGGATTTGTCGAGATCACCGGAGAGGTAGGAACGGGCAAGACCACTCTGTGCCGGGCATTTCTGGATACCCTGGATCCCGACACCCATGTGGCCTATATTTTCAATCCGAGACTGGGGCCTAAACAGCTTATCAAGACCATTAATGATGAACTGGGAATTAAGTATGATGGAAATAATACCAAAGACCTGATTGATCAACTAAACGCATTTTTGATGCGTAAAAAGACTGAGCGCAAAAAAGTCATCCTTCTCATTGACGAAGCCCAGAACCTAAATAGACATGTTTTGGAGCAGTTACGGTTACTGTCGAATCTGGAAACCAATAAGGAAAAATTACTGCAGATTATTCTGGTCGGTCAACCTGAATTAAGCGATATACTTGATTCCCATGAACTCAGACAACTCGGTCAACGCATAGCACTAAGATACTATCTCACACCTTTAAACTTTGATGAAACCGTTGAATATATCCGATATCGCATCAGTATTGCCTCTCAAAAATCAAGTATTAAGTTTACCCGCTCAGCATTTCGACAGATATTTAGGTATTCCGGCGGTATTCCGCGAGTCATCAATATCGCCTGCGACCGTGCGTTGCTGACTGCATTTGGCCTCAGTCGGTATAAGATTACCGGCCGTATCGCCCATGAAGCCATTCGCGAATTATCGAGTCGACGGACCAAAAAGCGATTAGATCGTATCGATGGCAAAAAGGCCTTAGCCGCATTTGCTTTATTCGGCATTGTTTTGTTTGCGGCCATCTTTCACGAACCGTTGCTTAACGCAATCAGCTCCATTTTTGCAGATTCAAACAATCAACTTCTGGAAGCCGCCGCACCACCAGCTTCCGAGGGTGCAGCACCCGAAAATTCTAACCGAACCCCGGAGATATCTAAACCCGTCGAGGTTGAGGCTGAAAAACCATTGCCGGATTTGAAGGAAACTATCAATTTTTCAGATTATTTGATGACAATGGACATTCAATCCTCACGGGTTTCGGCACTTGAGCACGCAATGAAATTATGGGATACGCCGATTGAGTTCAAACCGTATCTAAATAGCTTGGATGACGATCAATCGTTTTTCAGGCTCACAGCTAAACCCGGTGGTATGATTATTCACCGGATTGAAGCGGACTTAGATATGTTGAAGCGCCTAAATTTGCCTGCAATTTTAGAGGTTTGGCCGCCGGGAAGCGGCAAACCCGGTTATCTGACCCTCAGTAAAATAAATGGGAACACGTTAACGTTTGGCGAAAGAGGTGGCGAAAACACGATTGAAACCGATGTCAATGAAATAAACTTTTACTGGTCTGGAATCGCCTATGTACCCTGGAAGAATTTTCTTGCTATCTGGGGTACGATACCCGTGCATTCGAATGGGGATTCAGTCATTACATTGAAGATGCTACTGAACGATCTCGGATTCAGCAATATTGATATGAACGAAAACTATGATGATGGGACACGAAAGGCGGTCGAAGAAATCCAGGCCAAATACGGAATCCCTGTCGATGGCTTCGTTGGACCGCTTACAAAAATTATTCTATATCGTGAGAATAATTCATTTGATATGCCGTACTTGACGGATTAGCAAAGGATTTTAAAATTGAGCTCGATCCTAAAAGCGTTAAAAAAAATCGACGAAGAATCATCGCCGCCGCCAATAGTCTCCTCTCTGCCCAAGACAATTGACGCCAAACGGTCTATCAGCTCGCGTATTGGAAATCGCTTTCACCTTCACAAAAAATACTCTCTGTTGCTGATTCTGGCAATCGTAGTCGGGATCGGAGTTTTATTTCTGAGCCAAAAACAGCTGATTCTTGCCAAGTTATTTCCAACTAAAAATTCTGTGTCAAGCGTGTCCGAAAGTACCTCTTCCGATCAAGAAACAAATGGGTCCCGGTCGGTACCTACAACCAAATCGAGCAAATCCGCCAAAGCTTCTCCACTCAAATCACAGCCGGCAAAACAGCAGTTAAAAAATATCCCGCCGAAAAGAAAAAGCAACGCCAACACGGCCGATATCCGCAAATACAGACCACCCTCGACCACCGATCAACAGCTCGCAAAACGACCATCCGTTACAAAAATGCCGGAAACCAATGCCTCCGCATATATGCCGAAACCGGTCCCTCGCCAAAACGTTTTAAAGAACCGGCCACCTGCCAACCCAGTCGCCTCCCAAAAGAGCAACCCATCGGTCTATTCGGCGCCTCAATCTGTAAAGTCAGCCGGAGGCCAGAGCAGACCTCAATACAGTCGACTCGACGATTCCAAGTTAAAACTGCAGGCACTTGCGTGGTCTGCTGATGCCGCCCAACGCATGGTGGTGATTAACGGTCGCATTGTTCGTGAAGGTGAATCGGTGGACGGATATCAAATAACCCAAATCCGTGAGGAGGACGTCCTAGTAAATGATGGACGTAAATCCTGGCGCCTTGAGTTCGGTCTGCAATAATTTAATTTATATAAATTTCAGCATTTTATACATTCATTCAGCTCCCATAGCCATCAGCCTGACGATTGACATATCGGCCGTTTTTTTTTATAATTTTTTATAACTATGACATCTCGAAACGTCTTCTATTCTATCTTAGGGTTGACACTCGTCCTTGTATTGACAGTTCTAAGCGGCCACTTTTTTGGAATTGATCCGTTAAAGGGCCTTGATTATAAGGCCTATGATGGCCTTTCCCGCCTGCGTCAACGCACAGCCGGCAACCAGGTCGTCATGGTCGAAATCGACGACAAAAGTGTCCAAAATATTGGCAGCTGGCCTTGGCCCCGTTCTTTCATTGCTGAATTGATCAAGCAGCTTTCCAATTGCGATACCCATACCATGGGAGTAGCGCTTCTATATCTTACCAGAGAATTGACCACGGGGCTGCAGGAAGTCCAACAGCTTCGAATCTCCCTCTTCGATAATCTGCAGAATAAACAGTCTGCATTTTTTGATGCAATCGATAGGGAAATCGCAGATATTGAAAAAAAGCTGAATCATGATCAGCAACTGATATCCGCCGTACGCCAGGCTCGTAACGTGGTGCTGCCGGTGAGTTTCAGACTGGGTGACTCAGCTGACAGCGCTAGGCCGAATTTGTCCGCCTGGCTGAAGATGAATTCGATTACATCAGACAAGGCTGTAGGCGCTCAAAACGCCTCATCCAATGGAGCAAACGGCTTTGGCGCCCTGCCCCGCAACCAGTCAATCGTCGCCTGCAGCATTTCAGAGCCGTACAGCGATCTTTCACGAAAATCCGGTGCGTTGGGACACACCAATCTGATCGTGGAATCAGATGGAGTTATTCGAAAAATCCCGCATTTGATCACCTATCAGGAAAGAGAATTCTTTTCTTTCGCTTTGCAGGTTGCCAGAAAATTTACAGGCAGTCGCTTAGTAGATCTGCAGTCCACATCAGACGGGCTGAATCTCAAGCACCTGAAGGTTCCTACCGACAAACACCACCGGATGTTTATTGATTTCAGCGGCCATAACGCCAATATCCAACACTTTTCCTTTTTCGATGTCATCAACGAAAAGATACCCCCCGATGTCTTTCACAATAAAATCGTCCTGGTGGGCGTAACAGCCGAAGCGTTGTCCTCACGGTATAGAACTCCGGTAAAGACAAGTGCCTCCGCCCTGGAGGTCATGGCTAATGCCATTGAGAACATAATTAACGGAAAGTATATTTGGCGTCCTTCTTGGATGTTTATTTTAGAGGCCTTGGCCATAAGTTACTGCGGTTTTTTTCTACTGTTTGTTTTACCCAGAGTTAATTTGCGCTCAGGAGCACTTATTTTAGGTGTTTTCGTGCTAACCTGGATCGGAACTAGCGCGATTCTCTTTATTACAAACGGCATTTGGATAAAAATTACAGCCCCGATACTTCTCTGCCTCGTCGGATTTTCCCTTGTTAGTCGCCAGCGGCGTATATCTGAAGAAAAAGATGAAAATGCGGAACTGAACAAAAGTCTGGGATTGGCATTGCAGGGGCAGGGTATGTTGGACATGGCTTTTGAAAAATTCTTGAAGTGCCCCATTGAAGACAAATCCGTGCAAGAGCTGGTATACAACTTAGGGCTGGATTTCGAGCGCAAACGTATGTTCAATAAAGCTCTCGCTGTATATCGCCATATTGTCAAGGCAGGGACCTTCAAAGATATCCAGGAGCGAATCAACAAACTCATGTCTTTAGAAAAAACGCTGGTCATGCCCGCTGGGGCGACTCCAAAAAAAACGACAGTTCTGGTGGAAAATGGGGCCACCAAACCCACTCTGGGTCGCTATGAGATTTTAAAAGAGCTCGGCCAGGGTGCCATGGGTACGGTATATCTAGGCAATGACCCTAACATTGATCGTGAGGTGGCCATCAAAACCATTAATTACGCTGAGATAAATTCCGAAGAACTCAGTGAGGTGAAATCACGTTTTTTCCGGGAAGCCCAGGCTGCGGGTAAGCTTTCCCATCCGAATATCGTCACCATCTATGACGTGGGTGAAGACCATGACATGGCCTATATTGCGATGGAACTCCTGCAGGGTAAAGAGTTAACCCATTTCTGTAACAAAAACGATCAACTCCCCGTGAATCGAATTCTTCAAATTGTCACTCAAGTGGCCGAAGCCCTTGGATATGCTCATAAACAAGACGTGGTGCACCGCGACATAAAACCTGCCAATATTATCTTGATGCCGAATGATCAGGTCAAAGTTGCTGATTTCGGCATCGCGCGGGTTGTCTCAACCTCAAACACCCAGACTGGAATTATATTTGGTTCACCGGGCTACATGTCTCCTGAGCAAGTCGCCGGAAAACGTGTCGATGGCCGCTCGGACCTATTCTCCCTGGGAATTGTTTTTTACGAACTGCTGACCGGTGAAAAACCCTTTAAAGGAAATGATATCACCGCGATAATGTATGCTATTGCCCGAGCCGCGTATGACCCGGTTTTAGATATTGAACCGAAAACACCAGGCTGCTGCGCGAGCATCGTCGACAAACTCCTGACCAAAGGACTTTCCAAGAGATACAAAACCGCCGAACACGTTGTAAACGATCTTCAGGCGTGCTTGGATGGATTGAATTGACAGGGGTGACAGAAAACAATTTAACTGTCACAAACGGTAGTGGAAGGAACTCCCATGAAAATGTATACAATAAAGGTGGATGAAAACGTCTGGTACCATTTACAGCAGAATGCCGAGCCGTTTGTGGACACGCCTAATTCAGTGCTGAACAGAATTCTCTTCGGCGAGAGTAAAAAAATGGAGACCACACCGCAATCCATTTTTTCGATACCATCAGTAAAAATTCATGGCCTGCCTATATCGTTAGCCCAAATACTTGAAGTTTTTTACGAAATCGAAGTCAACGGTTGCAGCCGAATCCAGGCAACCAATCGAGTAGCTAAAAAAAGAGGGACGGCGCCTCAAACCATTACGGATAAATATTGCCGCCAGCTAGGTAAAAAGGCAATCGAAATTGATGAATTGCTAACCGAGCCAGATTATAACAGCTTCAAAAAGCTTCTCAAAAACAAATATACAGCTCAGTCAGATATTATTGATATGTACTTTGAAACAATGATGTCGGATCGCGTCTAAACGCGGCAGCGGATTCTATCGCCGCAAGTATGCGAAGAGCTCCCAGGAACCCATTGCCCCCCGAAATGTGACCCCGTCCCATGAACATAGATATCTTCTTGATCTCATGCTCATCAAATAGATCACATGGTTAATTCGCACGAACTGCTTTTTTGTACAAAGGTGAAATTTCGCGCAGGGTCGTCACGACATCTCTTAATGATGTTAAAAACGTGGCTATATCCGCCTCTGTATTTTCTATGCCAAAAGAGAGCACCAGGGTGCCCTGGGCATCAGCGTGACTGAGACCCAGCGAAAGCAACACATGGGAGGCTCGCAGCGATCCGGTGGCGCACGCCGAACGGGTCGACACCGCAATGCCGTCATCATCCAGCATGAGCAGCACGCTTTCCCCTTCGATATATTTGATGGAAAATGACACTAAATTCGGCAGGCTGTACTCCGAATGGGTATTGACGATATATTCATCGATGTAATTGGGAAGCTCCCCAAGAAGCTTATCTTTAAGTCGTTTAAAATGAGCAACTCGTTTGTCCAAATCTCGTTGGGTAAGTTCAGCGGCCTTACCCATAGCAATAATACCAATCAAATTTTCAGCACCGGCGCGTTTGTTGTTTTCCTGGACGCCGCCGTCCAAAATCGGGAAAATCCGGGTTCCACGACGAATATACAGGCCGCCGATTCCAGTAGGGCCGTAAAACGTATTGGACGCAAAACTCAATAAATCAACCCCGAGTACCTGTACATCAATCGGCACGACACCAACAGAATCAACGGCATCCGTATGAAAAATCACGTTCTTCTCACGTGTAATTCTGCCGATCTCTTCAATGGGCTGTATAGTGCCGGTTTCGTTATTGCTGTGCATAATCGAAACTAATATGGTTTCATCCGTGATGGCATCGGCGACATTTTGGGGATCCACCCGACCCGATGAATCCACCGATAAGGAAGTCACTTTAAAACCGGCCGATTTTAGGCGGCGCAGACTCCGAATAACCGCATTGTGTTCTATGTTCGAAGTAATGATATGTTTACCTTTTTCGGCGTTGGCCATGGCCACACCTTTGATCGCATGATTCACCGATTCGGTTCCACCGGAGGTAAATACGATTTCCTTCGAATTGGCAGCGTTTATCAGTTTAGCTACCGATTGACGGGATCGTTCCAATGCTTCAGCAGCGTCTTCACCAGCGCGATGTTGACTGGACGGATTATGGTAGTCGCGATTGATCGCTTCGATCATTACCTCTTTGACTTCGGGTAAGAGCTGATTTGACGAAATGTGATCGAAGTTAATTGTTTTCATAATCACCACCTTTTTTAAGCGCTTGGTTGCAATGTATCGACAAATAAAGTCGATTTTTGTAATCTACATGTATCCCACTTGAATATGGTTCCGGATACTCGTTGATTGAGACGTTATATCTGGAGCCCGGAATTCCTTCTGTTTAATCAAAACAGTTAGTGCTCTTCGTCGAGACTCGACTGGCAGGCATCACAAAAAGTTGCATCTTCCTTAATCTCTATATCACAATACGGGCAATAACATTTTTCGCCATGGGTATGTTCGTGCCCATTCTTTCGCTTGAGCTCTGGGCGGGCAATCCCCGCCATTTTATCCTCATAGTTCTGAATCGCCAATTGCAGGGCGTCGGCACCTAGATTAGAGCAGTGAAGCTTGTTTTTTGGCAATCCCTCCAGTGCGTTAGCAACATCCTTATTGGTAATCCCCTTGGCCTCTTGAATCGTTTTTCCCTTGGCAATTTCCGTCAACATGCTTGATACTGCAATCGCAGAACCGCAACCAAAGGTCTGAAACTTAATATCGTCGATACGATCATCGGTAACCTTCAAATAAATCGTCATCATATCTCCGCATAGGGGATTTCCAACCTCTCCGATGCCGTCGGCATCATCAATTACACCAACATTTCTGGGATTTCGGAAATGGTCCATAACCGTTTTGTTGTACATACAGATCCTCCTTAAATCTAAATCACGATAGTTTATAATAAGCACGAAATGCACTCGCTCAAGGTCAATCGATTCTGAGCACTTTAGCCCCCCTGATATCGCGCTTTTTTAGCTCGAGCAACGCGTGATTTGCATCCTCCAATGCAAATTCCTGGACTTCCGGCTGCAATGGAATCTCCGCCGCCAGTTGCAAAAATTCTCTGACATCTTTTCGGGTCACGTTAGCCACACTTTTGATTTCTTTTTCCAGCCAAAGATGGGAGGCGTAATCTAACTTAAGAAGATAGTTTTTATCCATTTCTTCTTTGCGGATCGCATTGATTATCAGGCGTCCGCCAGGTTTCAAATTATTCAACGCTTCCACAACCGGTTTCCAGGCCGGTGTCGTGTCGATCACACAATCAAGATTTTCAGGTGAACGCGTTTGCGTATCACCTGCCCAGCATGCCCCAAGTTCCCGAGCAAATTCCCGTTCTCTTTCGCTCCTGGCAAATACGAAAACCTCGGTGTTCGGATAGCTATGCCGAACCATTTTCAATACGAGATGAGCAGAAGCCCCGAAACCCGTCAACCCTAAATTGAAGCCATCCTGCAGACCGCTTAAACGCATGGATCGATAGCCGATGGCTCCGGCACATAAAAGCGGTGCCGCCTGGGAATCAGAAAAGACGTCGGGAATCGAATGCGCGAAATCCTCCGCCACAGTAATAAACTCCGCGTAGCCTCCGTTACTATCGCGCCCGGTGGCTCTGAATTGGTAGCACAGATTTTCCTGACCGCTTTTGCAGTGTTCGCATTGCCCGCACGCCGAATGAATCCAGGCAATACCCACCCGATCTCCATGCCGGAACCTCCTGACGTTGGAACCGGTTTTGAACACCTGTCCTACGATTTGATGCCCAAGTATTACCGGTAGCTGGGGCGGAGGCGTTCGGCCTTCGATTTCATCCAGCTCAGTATGACAAACCCCGCAACGTGACACTTTAATCAAAACCTGGTTATCATCGGGTACAGGCTCCGGCAAATCCACCAGTTTGAGCGGTTTTGAGTTTTCTCGAATCTCGCATAAATGATTAAGTAGCATGGCCTTCATCATTAATTGACCCCCCGAGTGCCACTCATATTACGTTTAATGTCATTGTGCAACCGGATATTACGCATTTGGGTCACAAAACCACTCATGAACAAATTCACAATGCTTTGGAATGGCGCAAAAAAAATCAACTTGACCAAACCTACCGGCTTGCTTATTTTAGGATACGCAGTCGTTGGGTTAGCGTTGATCAGATGGTAACGTGGTTTCAAGATTGCTGCTGTGCGGCCGACAGGTTAATTGTGCCATTCGACGCAAATTGATTTCTCTCGCTTTTAAAATCCTTGAACCCATCTTTGACACCCCTTTCGCTTTTCCCGGCAGTGCCTGTGTTGGGTGCAACAATCCACAATAGATCTTACAGCTATATATGAAGGAAATCGTTCAGCGACGCGCGTTTTTTTAACCGCGACATAGACGGCGGCGGCTGTCCTGCAGCGCCGGTGAGTGCATGATTGGTCAAAACAATATGAACAAAAGTCACACCATTGCCACCTGGTTTGTAAAATCGTTGCTGATTGTCGCCATCATGGTGATAGTTGCTGCTGTTGTTGCACCTCAGTTAATTGATCTGGAGACTGTAAAGAAGAGCATCAAAGATCGCGTTTCAAAGGATGTCGGGGGTGAGATATCATTTCGACAAATTGAGCTTTCTTACTTTCCGCGGCCCCATGTTGTCATTCATAGAACCGAGATTGAAATACCTGACGGTTTCCAAATTAAGATTCTGCTACTGAAAATCTATCCCAAAATTTTCCCTCTTTTCAGAGGAAGTCTGCAACCGGCAATAGTACGGGTCGAGTATCCGGATTACTTCTTGAAGCTACCGCAGCCGGACAATGATGCAAACGTAAACGCAAGAATACCAACTATAGACGACAGCATCACATCCATTCTGCAAGCAGTACGTTCGCTTCCTGAATTCAAACTGCCACGCTTAAACCTGAGAGTAAAAAATGGCAGGGTTAACCTCGTCGACCCTTTCGGACACCGATACAAGCTGAGAGAGTTGAACGGCAAGTATATACGTGATGCAAAAAAATTTAAATTCGCCCTTGAATGCAAATCAAATCTCTGGGAGCAAATCAGCATCGATGCTTCACTGAATCCATCGAACTTTAAAGGACAGGGTCGCATTCAACTATCAGGGTTTCATCCCCAAGCGTTATTTGGCTATCTTTTCCCTGCTTCGGAGCTTAAAATCTCCGATACCAAAGCAAATGTGAATATCGATCTTGAATCCAACGAATCCGGTCAAATTCGGGCAGATGTCATGGGTGCCATCCCCTTGCTTAAATTGACCAAGGGCAAAAACGAACTGATCATCAAAGACAACCGCATCCAGGGCTCCATTCAAATCGATGCCAACCGCGCCACGATCGATTTGGATGAGGTCAGTTTCGCCGACCCACGGTTGACGATGTCAGGAACGTTCCGTGTTGATCGGAGCAAGGAAACACTCGATCTGAAATTGAGGGCGTCTCAAATTGCTGTGGATTCCCTCAGAGAGGTGGCGCTTACAATAGCCGATGACAATGAGCTGATCGGACAAGTTTTCAATATTATCCGTGGTGGAATGGTTCCCTGGATGACGGTCCAAACGACGGGTCGGACAATCGAAGAACTGGGCAATCTGGACAACATTGTCATTCAGGGGAAAATGACCGCAGGAAAAATCTTCATCCCGGTGGCACGATTAGATTTAGTGGATGTTGAAGGCGATGCCGATATCTCAAGGGGGATTCTACACGGAGAAAACCTGCGGGCTCAAATGGACAAATCACAAGGACAACACGGCAAACTTGTCTTAGGCTTAACAGAGGACATTTCACCCTTTTATTTGGATATAAATATCGATGGAGATCTGTCGCAACTACCAGCGGTTCTCAACCGCGTCGTAAATCATAACGATTTTCTATCTGAGCTTGCCCGTCTGCACGATGTTACCGGCTCGGCCACGGGAAATCTTATCTTAAGCGATGAAAGCGGCAGTCTGAGCCCGCGGGTTGAAGTTTCGAAGGTTCAATTAAGAACACGGTACGATCGGATACCGTATCCCATTAAAATCGACGGCGGGTATTTTTTGTTTGAGGGTTCTCATATGGCCTTCAATAATATCGATGCCGCCATCGGCAATTCATCGATAACAAAGCTTTCCTCATTTATTGAATGGGTAAAGGAGCCTAACTTGAAAGCCGTATCCGAAACGGCCGTGATTAGCCTGGATGAATTCTATCCTTGGCTTACGTCGTTTAAAGCCCTTCGAAACTATTTAGAAGGCATCACATCATTGAAGGGGACGGTGTCTATACAGAACATGGATTTAAGCGGTCCGGCTTTTCAACCTCAACAATGGCAACTGCAAACTCAGGGATCTGTAGGCAGCGTGATTCTGCTTACAAATAAACTGCCCGAACCTATCACGGTGCGTGCTGGGAAATTTTCCTGGCAGGGTCATCAGATCGCTTATCGAAATGTTGATGTACGTTTGGGGAAATCATCTGTTGCGCAACTTTCAGGCAACGTCGATTGGAAGAAAACGCCGTTCCTTACGGTCCAATCAGGCTCGGCATTAGTTTATATGGAGGACATAACACCTGGACTCCTCTCGTTTGAAAATCTTCCCAAAGAACTTAGAGAATTCAATCCATTGACCGGCACACTGGCATTGAAGCAGCTGACGTTCAACTGCCCGCTTTCCGATGCGGCATTTAGCCGAGTGAAATTTTCAGCCGCCATCGAAGAAATCGTGATTCTCTCAAATGGACTACCTGGGCCCCTTCAAGTCCATGCAGGTGAGTTTTCATGGCAGGATAACCGGCTGACATTGAATCGGATCGATGCAATCTTGGGCAAATCGACAGTCACTCAACTGACGGCCGTGTTGACGTGGAGCAAAGACGTTTCTCTAGAAGTAAACTCCGAGTCGATGGAACTCTTTTTAGAACAAATCTATCCCCGGCTGGGGGCAATTGAGGTCTGGCCACCGGCATTAAAACACATCTCAACGGCCACAGGTGTTCTAATTCTGCACGATCTGGATGTCAAAGGTCCTCTGAAGCGTCCGGCAGATTGGCATTATAGTTCATTCTGTGAAATGCGAAACCTTACCCTGACGTCAGCGTTATTTGGCGGCCCCGTCCTTATCCGCGAAGGTCGGATTAAGATCAGCAGTGACCTATCGTCGAGCGGCATAAATCGACACAGATTGGACCTGGAAGGAGCAAATATTAGCTGGGGAGAACATCAGATGACACTGTCTGGCGAGATGACGGCTACTCAAATACAGATCATGCTGGATTTCGACCTAACTGCCGACGGTCTCACTTGGAATCAAATCGAAAATATTCTAAACCATATCGAACAGATAAAATCCGATCCTCAAACCCAATGGTCCAGCGTAAATTTGCGTGGGAGTATTCGAATCAAGACGGACAACTTGTATTATAAAGCATTTGTGGTCCATCCACTTGAAGCGGAGATCCTATTTAAACCGAACCTAATCGAAGTTCCTGTTAAAACAGCCAATTTTTGCGACATTGCTTTACAAGGCTTTTTAAAGATATCGCAACAGACGCTTGAAATTTATTTTGTGCCGGTAGCCACTGGGCAGGACCTGAATTCCAGCCTAGCCTGTGTCTCCGCCAGAAAGAATCTGGTGACGGGGACGTACGATTTTAAAGGGGAAATCATGTCGAAAACAAAACCGGACGCCTTCCCCAATGCGCTTACCGGGAATTTGACCTTTTCCGCGCAAGCGGGTCGGATCTATCGTTTTGGTCTCCTAGCCAAGATTTTAGCGATCTTAAATGTCACCGAGATTTACCGCGGTGAGGTCCCGGATCTGAGAGGAGAAGGATTTGCATATCACAGCATGGAGGCCCGGGCAAAACTGCAAGGAAGTAAAATCATTATGGAAGAGTGTTCCATTGACGGCGCCTCAATGGGAATTGCATGTCAAGGCGACATTGATCTGGCCGAAATGAAGATGGACTTAGTAATTTTAGTCGCTCCATTTAAAACCGTGGATCGAATTGTTGAAGTAATTCCATTGCTGAACGGAATCCTCGGCGGTAAACTAATTTCAATTCCCTTCAAAGCCAAAGGCGATATAAAAGATCCGGCAGTCTATGCGCTTCCACCATCTGCCGTCGGCTCAGGTTTAATGGGAATAATGGAACGAACGCTGAAACTTCCGATTACCATCTTTCAGCCCCTAATGTCCCGAGCAACCAATGATGACGGCAGACCGCCGCAAGACACCAAGGATCCACCTCGGTGACGGGCAACCCAGCGTTGGCTTGCTTGACTTTTCTTCATTTGTGCTCATATTTTCAGTTGTTCAGCTACATCGAATTATTATTCCCGTCGTGAAAAGGAGATAACCTATGGCCTATACGTGTAAACATTGCGGTGCGGTTGCAAATGAGCCCGGGCATTTGTGCAATCCTTGCGGTGACAAGACCAAATGCAGCTTCTGCGGCGCTCCCCATGCTGATCATACTCACATATGCAAAGACAAGCTTGCGGCAATGAAATTTGTCTGTGACGGCTGCGGTCGCGTTGCCATGGAGGAAAACCATCTATGCAAACCGTCACCGATTAGTTAATCGGTTTAATTTCAATGCTAACTGTAGCGGCAGCAACCTGCCGCTTTTTTTTTGTTGAAATAACCATGAATATGAATCATAAATATAACGCCTGAAAACCGGCTTATCGCATCCGAACCATCATCCGTCAGAGGGTAATTTCGGAAAACGTGTATCTAATAAGATTTGTGGAGAAGGTCACACATGGAATCGGTCAGAATCTTAGGAACAGGTTCGTATTTACCACCAAGGGTTTTAACAAATTTCGATTTGGAAAAAATGGGTCTGGAAACCACTGATGAATGGATTGTCCAACGCACCGGTGTCAGCGAGCGCAGGATCGCTGAATCCGATGTTGCCACATCGGATTTGGGCTACGAGGCCGTTGTTAAAGCCCTTGAAATGGCTGATATGAGTGTTAACGACGTTGATCTCATCATTGTTGCCACAATTACACCGGACACCTGCTGCCCGTCGGCGGCCAACTGGCTGCAAGCCAAACTGGATGCACCCCGGGCGGTTACGTTTGATATAACCGCCGCTTGCTCAGGCTTTATTTTCGGTCTTAATGTTGCCGAACAGTATTTAAAAAACAGAGCATATAAACATGTCCTCGTGGTCGCCTCAGAGGTCATGTCGCGCACCCTCAACTGGAAGGATCGCTCCACCTGCATTCTCTGGGGCGATGGTGCCGGTGCCGCCCTATTAACGTTGGGATCCGAAGGCCACGAACTGCTATCCACCCACTTGCATACCGACGGCGCCAACGGTCAGGATCTTTTAATGCCCGGGGGGGGATCAAGAACCACGCCCATCTCCCACGAAAGTGTCGATAAAGGGCTGCATTATCTAAATATGATCGAAGCCAATCTCAGCTTTAGAGTTGCGGTCAGAGGGTTTATGGACGGCATAAAGGAGGCGGCGGAACACAACCATGTTAACATTGAGGACATCGACTGGTTTATTCCTCATCAAGCCAATATCCGAATGTTTCAAAACATTGCCAAGACCTTAAAAATTCCGTTTGAAAGATTTTATTTAACCCTCCAAAAATACGGTAACATCTCATCAGCATCATGCGCCATTTCATTAGATGAAGCGGTGCGCGACGGTAGTATAAACGCAAAGGATGTGATCTGTCTGCCCGTGTTTGGAGGCGGATTGACTTGGGGCAGTGCGCTGATCCGGTGGTAACACGCTTAAAACATGGATTAGTCGCTATTGCCGTTCCGCTTCAACTTTGCTGTGACATGCTTGAATAATTCATGAACCTCGTTTATCTTTAAACTATAGCCTGCCAACAGCAAAATAAGCAAAAATAAACCTCCGATAATCATGCATACGACAAGGCTTCCGCTAAATGTCGCCGTATTAACGCAACATAGCAGTATGACCTTAACCCCTGCCAGAAGAAACCCAATGGCGGTGCTCAGCAAAATGATGATCACATAAAAACGATAGACCTCCCGGCTGCCGGTATTACGGCTGCGCCTATTCCACATTGTATACAACAACATCACTTGAAAAATACCCGATAACGAGACTGCCATTGCCACTCCATTGGCTCCAAACAGCTTCACTCCGGCAAGATAAAGAGGAATGCTCAGCAATACCGCCATGCTTCCATAAGCGGCCGGGAAAAGCGTGTTTTGGGAGGCATAATACCCACGCACAACAACCGTATAGGCCGCGAAAGCAAAGGCCCCGATCAGGAAATATGTCAGAACTTCAGCGGTTAACGCTGTATCGGTGACATCGAATCGTCCTCTTTGAAACACCATCCGTACGACTTCCGATCGGAGTACCATGATTAGGACTGAAAAAGGTATAACCCAGGCCAGGTAATGAAGCGTGCGGTTGAGCAGCCCGTTCAATTCATTGATTTTTTTTTCAGCGACCAAGCGCGCCATATATGGAAACGAAGCCGTCCCCATGGCTTGACCGAAAAATCCTACCAGTAAGAGCATGATTCGGAGACCAAAATTAAGAATCGCAATGCGGCCTTCCGGTAAAAAGGAACCGAATAGTCTGAAGAGAAATTCGGTGGAAAAGGTCATCGTCAATCCGACCATCAACGGCAGTGTCAGAACCACATATTTTTTTAAATCCGGATGTTGCAAATCAAATGAAAACGAATATTTCAGACCGCTTTTGCAGGCACCGAAGAACTGAACCAATAGATTGCCGACAAATGCCCCGAAGAGAACACCCCAGGCAAATCCTTCCATCCCCAACCAAGGTCCCAAAACGAATCCTCCAGAGATGATGCCCAGATTATAAATCAAAGGCGCCAGAGCCGGTATAAAAAAACGCTCTTTGCTGAACTGGACCGCCATGAAAAGTCCACCAACGAAAAAGAAAAGCTGGGCCGGCAGGATAATGCGGGTCATCGTAACGGCCGCCGTAATCGTGGCCACATTTTCAAGCCCCGGCGCAATCATCGCAATCAATTGTGGAGCCAATGCAACAGACATTAAGATTAAAACCGCTAATAGGCACCCGAAGCCGTTTAATATGATCGAAAAAACTCTCCAGCCTTCCTCTTCCTGACCCTCTATCAAGTACCGCGAAAAAATGGGTATAAACGTAACCGAAAGAAAACCGCTGGCTACGATGTGGTTTAATATTTCTGGAACGACAAAAGCAACCTGATAGGCATCCACCGCTGCACCGGCGCCTCCGATGTACGCAATCGCCATTTCTCTAAAAAGACCGATCATCCGACTCAGAAAGATCGAAGCCATCATAATAAGAGATGCAATACCGACTTTTTTGTAGATCGATGCAGACATAGGCGATTTTCACGTTTTTGGGTATGTTCGCGTGGGTTCATCTAGTTTTGCATTCAACAAAGATCAGGGTATCAAAAACCTTTCTACAAGGCAAAGAATTCTAAGCAGTGAATCGCCTTTGACCACCACGCTTGCCTCACTATCTTGAAACATGCAGACCTCGTTCATGTAACCTACCAATGGTGCCAATTCATGTAACTCTTTAATGCTCTGTGAGCCGGTGATATGGCGATCGTTGTCCCCAGCTTGACACGAACCGCTATTTTAATTATGATTTCAGATTATCAACGATATGTCTGACGAACACAATATGACCAGGAAGCAATATATTCCAAAAAAGTTAACCGCGCTGTTGGTTTATGGGAGACCGCCCCTGGTGTTTGCGGGAATGCTGTGCGCCATTGCCGTCATGTGGAACCGAAGTCCGATCCTGTATACACTGGGAGTCGTTTTTCTATTTACTTCAATGACCTTCGATCTGCTCGATGGCTGGTTTGCCGCACGCTTTCATCCCCATCCCACGATGGCCCAACTCGCCGATCGTATCTTGGATAAAATCGTTTACTCGATCATATTTCCGTTGGTTGCAGTCGGCGTCATGTGGCGGTTGCACTTCACCATCACCCAACCCAACCGCACAGAGCTGCTGCATGCCATTTTGGTTCTGCTTCTGGCCGTTACCGTACTGGTTAGAGACAACTTTGCGCATTTTATGCGCGGCTTTGCCTTGCGCAACAATCAGGAGCCGGAAGAAAGCGAATTCACCCGCTTAAGAACCATCGTTGCCGCCCCTGTCGGTGCCTTGCTTTATGCTTACGCATTTTATGTTCCGGAAGGCCCGCCCGCCAGTATCTACATTTGGATCTCTGGGTTGGGTAATTTGCCGCTGAGGGGACTGTTTATCATTGAAATTATATTTCTGATCATCAATTTTGGATCGATTGCTATGTATTGCCGCAAATACGGTAGTCTGTGTTTGGACGAGCTTTGTCTCGGCAATGAACACCTGCGACGGCGGATATTGGCATTCTTCCCAAATGCGTTGACCTTCATGAATGCCATCATGGGACTACTGGCGGTATTCTTCGCCTATCAGGGACGAATTCGAGAGGCGTATCTGTTGTTGATCGGTGCAGCCTTGTTTGACAAACTCGACGGTGCGGTCGCCCGCAGACTAGGCCTGACCGAACCGATAGCGGCAGAAGACGAGCGTCCGCATGCCGTCAGCTTAGGAGGGGTTTTGGACGACATATCCGATGCGGTCAGCTTTTGCATTGCCCCGGCTTGGATTTTTTACATTGTCCTTACAGCGTCTCCGCATCCGTTGGCGCAGAAGCTGCCGATCGGTTTCATCGCATGGGCTTATGCTTTGATGGGAATCGCGCGCTTGGTTTATTTTACGATGGATAAGAACCCTATCCCGGGTTTCTTCAAAGGAATGCCGACGCCTGCCGCCGCCCTGCTGACAGTTGCGCCCTTAATTGTGTTTGACCAAGCCGTCAATGATGCATCTCAACTGGCCCGGTTTTGGGCGGTGTTCAGTTTTGTGACCATGATATATTCAGCTATTTTGATGAATTTATATCCAATTCGCTATTTACACCTCGGTCGCTTTATGAGCAGAAATCCGTGGTTTATGCGAACAACCGTAATTCTGGGAAGTGCCGTGTTCACCCCCTATTTCGGTCATGTCGCATTTCTCTATATGTTCCTTTACACCTTGTCACCGCTAATAACCGGTCGCATTGATCCCGAAGTCGCCGCCAAGGAAACTCGGATAAAACCTGCTTGAAAAGGACACCGAATGCCAGACTGATCGCCATGGGTATCAAGAATTGGGCTTGAACACTGCGTTCAAGCAGCATGGGGGTGAGACCGGCAAACGTTGTCAACGAGGTCAGCAAAATGGCTCGAAAGCGCAGACAACCGGCAAGGTGACCGCCAACTGATAGTCCAGTGGATCAATTTTTAATGTAGAATTCGTCTTTTTGTTTTACTCATAGGACGTATCTCTCACGTCAAGTTAAAATCGAAAAAATATGCCGTCGTCCCTGGTCTCAACCGGCTGCGGCTGTCCCCAGCCTCCACCTAAAGCTCGATGAAGTGCCACCCGGTTGCTTAATATCGTGAAATCAACAAGAACCACTCTATCTTCCGCTTGAAAGCGTGTAATTTGAGCCTCAAGTACATCCAAATATTCGACCAACCCGCGAATGTATCGGTTCTGAGCAACACGCTGCGTAGCCCGGGCCTCCATGAGAAATTTGAGTTCTCGCTCGCGTCGCTCCAGCTGTCGTTCCCGGGTCAAAAGGGCGCGCTCCACTTCGGAGAATGCGTCCAGCACGGTTTGCACGTAATCGGCGGCCTCCTGTTGAAATCTGGCTTCGGCTGCTCGTTGACCTGCTTTGAGTCGTCCGGCATCAAAAACCGGTTGAACGATTCCGGCGCTCAGATTCCAAATGATATTCTGCGAGCGTAAAAATTTACTCAGGTCATCGCTTCTCCAGCCATAGCTGCCGGTCAAGGTAATTGACGGAAACCGTGCGGCCTTGGCAACGCCAATCTGTTCATTTAAAGACCGCAAACGCGCTTCGACAGCCCTGATATCCGGCCGGCGTTGCAACAGCTCCGAAGGCAGCCCCGGCGGCACCGGCTCCAGTCGCTTGTAGTAGTCTTCCGGTTGCCGTCGCGGTGCCCGGGTTTCCGGATAACGCCCCAGTAAGACCGCCAGCTGCTGTTGAGTGACTCCGAGTTCCTGCTCCAATTGCGGCACGAGAGCTTCTGCCTCGGCCAGCGTACGACTGGCCTGTCGCACATCCAAGACAGATACCAGACCCCGCCGATATCGTGTTTCAACGAATTGCAGACTCTGCCGAAACGCGTTGATGCTCTGCTCGGCAATTTGCAGCCTGCGCTCAACCTCCTCTATTTGTAGATATAGAGTTATGGCCTCAGCGACAATGGACTGGGCGACGGTACGACGGTTTTCTTCTTGCTGCAGGATATCCTCCCAAGCAGCCTGGGAGGCTTTTTTAAGACGGCTCCAAAGATCCACCTCAAAAGATGCCGGTGCGGCCATTTCATAGGTATCGACAATGATACCGTCCTGCAGATCGCCGCCGGGCGACTGTCTCCGGTCCCTCAATCCGGATAGGTCGACGGCCGGAAAACGATCAGCTCTGATCCGCACATACTGAGCTCGGGCTTCCAAAACCCGGGCGGCAGCTAATTTAATGTCCCAGTTGCTTTTGAGGACCTCATCGACCACCATGTTGAGTTCTCGATCGCCAAAAATCTCCCACCACCGGTCTTCAATCTCCAGCGGCGGAGGCTCTTCCGGCGTCCACTCATATTCCGAAGGCATATCGATGCCCAAATCGGGTCTCGAGTAATCAGGTCCGAGATTGATGCAGCCGTGTAGGATACAGTATGCAATGATAGCGAAAGTGCAATAATGGCTCCTGCGTGTCATTTTAGGGTCTCCCTGTCATCACCTCCGATTCCGTTAAGCGAAAACTTAACGATATGATGCACTAATCGTGATGTAAAATCTGCATTGTATTGGCCTCCAGTAAATCTGGCTATCAGATGACGTGCAAAATTAAAGTAAAGAACCATCGCTAAAATACTAACGGCATGATAGCCCTTGCGGGCAAACAGGATTTCGGCTTCGTCTAAAATGCGTTCGTGCGTCAGACCGTTTTTGTGGTTTTTCCGTTTTTTTCTTTTTTGAACCATGAAAGACGCCTCAAACCAATTTTTAAACGACCGTATTAAACGCTCGTTTTAGTGTCAAGAGAACTTTTGAATCGAGCCCGCCGACAATGATGCTTGCAGAATCCTAAAGGAATAAGTTATATGCTGTAACCCATGAACACGTCTTGGTTCGCAGACAGAAGCTGCAACTCCATTTCTCCGATTTTAGGTTTAATTGGTACATCGACTTGCGGATTTTCAACAAATGCATACATTTATTTCCGCTATTGACGACACCGGGGTTAACTCACCAGTCCTTGGTGGCCACAGTGACATTATCCAACGTATATAGCCTCTCGCAAGTGTAACAGGTTGTAAAATATTGAAATAATTATGCATTCAGCATTTAATGAACATTGAACTTGCACAACCGACCAAATTGAAGTAAATGGCTAACAATTCAATAAAAACCTGAGGTGAACTCCATCGGATTATCATTGTAAAACAATTCGAAAATCATTCTAGCCCCTTGATCAATACATATGAGGCATCAATCGAAGAAATTAATGACGTATTCGACGGTCAGCATGTAATTTGACACATCTGATGAGAAATTAAATGAACGCTGGATCCAGGAGTTGAACATGACCGAAAAATTGAGATCACTGGGACTATGCCTGGGTGCATCAACAGTATCCATCGTCAAGATGGAGCAGATTCGAAATCATGATACAGTTAATACCGCAGACGGAAGGCCGCGGATAATCGACTATTCCGTTCATCCCCATGAGGGCGATCCCAAAAATACTCTGGCTGATGTTTTCAGCAAACTGGATGCCGATTCCTTCGACCGCATTGCAGCCACCGGCCGTAAATTTCGCCGATTCGTCAATTTGACCTCTATATCCGAACCGGAAGCCGTTGAACATGCCTACCGCTATGTGAAGCCCCCGGAGGTAGACTGTCCGGCAGTGGTTTCCGCTGGTGGAGAGACCTTTATGGTCTACGTGCTGGATCGCTCAGGTCGCATTTCGAATGTCATTACCGGCAACAAATGCGCCTCCGGAACAGGTGAATTCTTCCTGCAGCAAATCCGTAGATTGAATGTATCTCTGGATGAAGCCGCCAAGTGGGCAGCTATCGAGGAACCCCACCATGTATCCGGTCGTTGTTCGGTCTTTTGTAAATCAGACTGCACCCACGCTACCAATAAGGGGATTCCTAAGTCGCAGGTTACCGCTGGACTCTGCAAAATGATGGCCAACAAAATTCTGGAGCTCTTGAAAAAAGTAGACCGACGCAACATTATGATTGCCGGTGGCACGGCCCACAACCGAATGATGCTCGAATATCTTCAAGAGGAGATCCCTGGACTGATCGTTCCCGATCAAGCACCTTATTTTGAGGCTACAGGTGCCGCACTCTGGGCTTTGGAAAATCACACGGCTCCATATCCAGGCCAGTCTGACCTTTTTTTGAAGGAAGTCACGTCATTTGACAGCCTACCCCCGCTGCAGGATTCCTTGAAAATGGTGGAATTCAAAACGATTCAAACCGGACGTATCCAGCGCAACGATATCTGCATCCTCGGGTTGGATGTCGGTTCTACGACCACAAAAGCCGTGCTTATGCGCAAAACCGACAATGTTATGTTGGCATCGGTATATCTTCGAACTAACGGCGATCCAGTCGGGGCCTCGCGGAAATGCTACCGCTCTATCCTTGATCAGGTGAAACAACAAATCGATCCGGCTCAAATTTCAATTATCGGTCTGGGAGTCTGCGGTTCCGGACGTCAGATCGCCGGACTGCATGCCCTCACCGACGGTGTCATAAACGAGATTATTGCTCATGCCACGGCAGCTGTTTATTTTGATCCCAAAGTGGATACAATTTTTGAAATCGGGGGGCAGGATGCAAAATATACCTATATCACGAATGCCGTCGCCTCCGATTATGCTATGAACGAGGCCTGCTCTGCCGGGACTGGATCTTTTCTGGAAGAATCGGCATTCGAAACCCTGGGAGTAAAGATGGAGGACATCGCCGATGTTGCACTCAGGGGAAAACGTCCCCCTAATTTCAATGACCAGTGTGCCGCATTTATCGCATCCGACATCAAAAACGCCATCCATGAAGGTGTTGACCATGAAGACATTGTTGCCGGCCTGGTGTATTCGGTATGCATGAACTATTCGAATCGTGTCAAAGGTAACCGTCCGGTCGGTGAGAAGGTGTTCATGCAGGGAGGGGTTTGCTACAACCGGGCCGTGCCCCTAGCCATGGCATCTTTGGTGGGCAAACCAATCATCGTACCACCGGAACCGGGTCTGATGGGAGCATTCGGAGTCGCCCTGGAAGTCAAAAAACGTATACAAAACGGTTTAATGGCCGAAACGCATTTTGATCTCCAAACCCTTGAAAAGCGCCAGGTAACATACGAAAAAGAGTTCACGTGTGGTGGGGGCAAAGAAAAATGCGACCGCCGCTGCGAGATTGCGATGATTAACATTGAAGGCAAAAAATACCCGTTCGGTGGAGCCTGTAACCGTTACTACAATTTGCGACAGAATGTACGCTACGATGTCCAAAAGCTGGATCTTGTCCGAATGCGGCAGCAGCTCATATTCGAAAAATACGGCGCCAAGCCTTTGAAAGATAGCGCTACGAGTTCGAAAGGGACGATTGCTTTTAACCGAAGCTTTTTGGTCAATTCGTACTATCCGTTGTACTCCAATTTTTTCCGTAGCTTGGGATACGATGTTGTTTTACCCGACGTGCCGAGTCAAGAGGGGATCGACCAACGCAACGCGTCTTTCTGTTATCCGGTGGAATTGGCCCATGGATTCTTTTACACGTTGCTGGACTCGGACAACTCTCCGGATTATATTTTTCTCCCCCATTTCAAAGCGGTACCGATAGGCAACGACACAGATTCCAGCTCTCAATCTCAGGTGTGCCCGCTGGTTCAGGGAGAAACGTTTTATTTACAGACAACCTTCCGCAAGAAAATCGCCCAGCTTGATAAACAGGGCACGCGCTTGTTAGCGCCGTTAATTGATCTTTCCGGTGGGGTGGAAAATGCCAGAGCCCCTTTAGTTGAAACTGCCATTCAGATGGGAATCAACCGCAAACAAGCCAACCGGGCCTTCGAAATCGCACTGCAGCAGCAGGTGCAATGTTTGGCTGAAATGAAATCCGTCGGCCGTAACGTGTTGGCTGATTTAGAAGCCGATCCTGAAAAATTTGCCGTCGTGCTCTTCTCCCGTCCGTATAACGGTTTCGCCGAGGAAGCCCATATGGGAATTCCCAACAAGTTCGCTTCAAGAGGCGTTCGAATCATACCCATTGATTTTCTTGATCTGGACGATGAGCGCTCCAAAAGACACATGTACTGGGGCATGGGAAAGCTGATTATGAAGGCTGGCCGTTTCGTCAAGCGTCATCCGCAGCTGTTCGGTACGTATATAACCAATTTCTCCTGCGGACCGGATTCATTTGTGGTCGGTTATTTCAGGGATATGATGGGCCGCAAACCGTCATTGACCTTGGAGCTTGACAGCCACACCGCCGACGCCGGGTTAGAGACACGGGTGGAAGCTTTTCTGGATATCATCCATGCCTATCGGCAACTCATTGCCAAAAATCAAATCAAAGCCGAAAAGAAAATCTTTACACCGGCCCGAACGATTCTGGAAAACGGAACTGCAAACGTCATCACATCTGCCGGTAAGATGCTGTCGATGACCGATCCACGTGTGACGGTGCTTCTTCCGTCCATGGGGCGCTATGGGTCCGAGGCGTTTGCGGCAATTTTAAAGAGTTATGGATTCAACGCCAAAGCACACCGCGAATCTGATGAAGCTGTTTTAAAACTGGGTCGGGCCAACACGACATGCAAGGAGTGTTTGCCGTTGATTCTCACGACGGGGAGCTTGCTCAGCTATATCCGCAATGGCAAACGCGATGACGAAGTCCTGGTGTATTTCTTTGCAACCGGCTCCGGTCCGTGCCGCTTCGGCCAGTACTACATCTTCATGGAGGATCTGGTAAAGAGACTCGAACTTCCGGATGTTGCTCTGTTTGCATTGACATCCGAGAATTCCTATGTCGGGTTGGATAATGATTTTGAGCGCAGAGGATGGTGGGCTGTCATCGTGTCGGATGTGATCGAAGACATCCGATCCATGCTGCTGACCAATGCAGAAGATACCACCACTGCCATGGCGGTATTTGATCAGGAATGGCAAAAAATTTTATTGGAAATGGAAAAGGGCCAGTGGGACAGCCTGGAGCATCAACTCACCCAGACCGCCCGGTGCTTTCGCGGCATACCCCTAAAACAGGCCCCTGAAACCGTCCCTGTTGTTACCCTAGCCGGCGAGATTTTTGTAAGACGGGATGCGCTGTCCCGCCAGTATTTGACCGAACGACTGGCAGAAAAGGGTTTTGCCACAATCTGCTCACCGGTTGCAGAATGGGTTCTGTACTGCAATTACATGGTCGATCAAGGTCTGAATCCCGACAACCTGTCAATTATGGAAAAACTCAAATTAAAGATTCGCAACAAGTTTCAGGCTCGTTATGAACGACGAATCAAATCGATTCTGTCGGGTTCAGGGCTGGTTCATGCAGAGCCATTGAATATGAAAACCATCATCAACAATGCCTCACCTTTTATATCTAAAAATTTACCGGGAGAGGCCGTACTCACGGTGGGAGGTTCCATGGCGGAAGTAGTCACCCACTCATGCGGTGTTATCGCCATTGGTCCATTCGGCTGCATGCCCAATCGGTTGTCAGAAGCAATCCTCAACGAAACCATGAACAGCCGCGACAAATTGGAATCCGAACCCAAAAATAAATCGTTACGCGCGGTCCTGACCGATGTCGACAGTCTGCCGTTTCTGGCGATCGAAAGTGACGGTTCTCCATTTCCTCAATTGATCACCGCCAAGCTGGAAACATTTTGTCTGCGAGCGGAACGTCTCCATCAACGCATTTTGGCGGTCCGTCGGAATCACTGAAATGAATAAAACAATATCTGGTTATCCAGAATGTACAAGTGATACCCATGTGGGAGCGGCTTTCCAGCCGCGAAATCAAATGCCGCGGCTGGAAAGCCGCCCCTACCGATAAG